>Ga0222654_1000241_pt1 | contig 42864 bp, 42 predicted proteins | sample AntAcemetagen421_FD_179805 | JGI IMG/M metagenome (GOLD analysis project Ga0222654, IMG submission 179805) | Saline water microbial communities from Ace Lake, Antarctica - #421 | ecosystem: Environmental > Aquatic > Non-marine Saline and Alkaline > Saline | place: Antarctica: Ace Lake...
ATGGTAGAATTTTTTAATACAAAATCTTGATTCGTACAATGTGCTGAATTTTTTAGAGATTGATCAAACGGTTCATTGCGCTGTTGTACAGCTTGTAAAAAATCTTTGTTATCACTGCTTTCCAAACTCAGTTGATGTTGGTCATATGCTTGCTGTAGTTCATTCTCTACATTTTGCTGTTGGAGTTGTTCAGTTTCTTTCTTCTTTTGATCTTTTTGTTTCTGTAGCTGATTTTGTCGTGCTTGCAATGTTTTTTTGCTGGAACCTAGGCAATCTTCTTTAATTGCTTTGCACCACACATAAATAAATGATCGCTGATTTTCATATTGATAATCGTCGTGATTCTGCTGGGAATCGGTTGAAGCACTATACTCATTTTGCTTGTTAAATATTTCATTGAAATCGAATTGGTCAGCATCACTTGTTTGGTCATTCCAATCTGAAGATGAATTATTTAAAGTTTCTTGCTCAGGAGTTTGTACATTTTCATCTGATTGATAATTTAATGATACATCTGAACATGTTACATTCTCGCATGTATCATAGTTCGTATGTTCAAAAGTTGCTGAAAATAAATAATCACCTTGATCATTACTGCCGCAATGTTCGTAGGTGACTGTTTTTTCGTTATCTTCATGGAAAACGGTATGAGTATTAAAATGAGATTCTTGGTCTTGTTCACAAAATATTAAAGAATAAGATAGGAATAATAAAGCTATGAAGTAGCTTTTTATATTTCGATAAAAACACAATTTCATGATATCCCTTCATGATCATAATAATACCAACTTACGATATAGTATGCCTTAAAAGCATCATAACCAAAAGGTAAATATAGCACATCACTCTTAGATATATACTTTTAGCCAGCACTTCAAAATAAATTAAAAATACTGAGTACGATAGAAATCATAAAGAAAGTATTAAGCCTTCAAAAAAAGGCCCCAATTTCTTGGAACCTTCTTTTTTGAAGGCTTAATAAAATACAAAATTTATTTATTGATGATTGAAAGCATAAAATCTAAAAGCTGAGAAACTGATTGATCTGATGTATCAATCTCAATAGCATCGTCTGCTTTTCTCAAAGGTGAAATAGCTCGAGTCATATCACGATTATCACGAGTCTGTGTCATTTCTAAAACTTTTTCGAAGCTCATTTCTATACCATTTTTTTCAAGATCAGATTGCAGACGCTGTGCCCGAATCTCTGGCAATGCTGTAACATAAAATTTAAACTCAGCTTGAGGATAAATTTCTGTTCCACAATCTCTACCATCTGTAACAAGATTATGTTGTAGTCCAAATTTTTGCTGAATAAGAACAACCAATTGACGAACTTCTTGATGCGCCGAAACAATCGATGCAAAGTGTGATACTGAGCTGGTCTTAAGATGATGTGTAATTTCTTGCCCTTGAAAAAAAACCTGAGCAAATCCATTTTTATACTGATAGATAAATTTATGTTCGTCTAAAACAAATTGAACATCTTCAATATCTGGATTCTCTAATTTTTTATTATCATAGCCACGTTTTTCGACTAAAAGATATGCAAGAGAGCGGTAAAAGAAGCCACTATTAATATAAAAATATCCAAGTCTTTGTGCTAATAATTGCGCTAAAGTGGATTTACCACTTCCACAAGGTCCATCAAGTGTAATAATCATCATTCATTCCTTAAATTCAATAAATTTCATTCATAAAAAATAACCTACGATTTCGCTTCACTCCATCTCCGGAATCGTGGTGGCAGCGGCCACTAATCGCTTCTTTATAATACAGTACAATCTGAATATTCTTTGTTTCAATTCTACGATTTCGCATTGCTTTACTTCGACGAGCATGGCTAGAATCGTGGTGGCAGCGGCCACTGATCGCTTTTTAAAATCGATTCGGTCCGATACACTTCCTCATGCTCCCAATATTTCGAACTTACTTTAAAGTGTCAGCTAAAAACAATGCGCTGCATACACCCCGATTCCATTATCATTACATCGGGGGATCTGAGGTGGCAGGCGCCACAAATGCCTTTTTGAAAGAGCTTGGAGCTCTCGTACTTCCTGGTTTCTCGGTATTTCAAACTCGTTTTGAGTACCAGCTAAAAACACACATCCAAGAGCAATGCACTATAATCTGAATTAGCTAACAACTAAAAAACAGTACTACATACACCCCGATTCCACTATTATTACATCGGGGGATCTGGGGTGGCAGGCGCCACAAATGCCTTTTTGAAAGAGCTTGGAGCTCTCGTGCTTCCTGGTTTCTCGGTATTTTAAACTCGTTTGGAGTGGCGGCCGATAACGCTCTATTTTAAAGGCGTATGAGTTCCGCCGAACTCACGGGCCCCGAAGTTTTCATTAGAAAACGTAGGGCAAACTTTATATGTATAGCTTAATCTTCTTTTGCTGTTTTAAATGAAATATCGATACCTTGTAATTCAACAGTACTTTTTCCATTCCAATAATTTTCCATAACTTGTGCCACAACATCAAACGTTTCATCGCCTTGAGCTATAAGTAACTCAAATAATTCTGGACGATTAAAGAATAAAAGCGGTTTGACCACACCATCTGCAAAAACAACACACTTAACATGAAGATCTTTCATCAAAGTTGGACGTTGAACTAAAACAACATCTTTAATGCAAAAGTATGGTTGTGAATTCTGATGGCCAAATGGTTCAAGATTTGTCATATCAGCTATGATTTTCTTAGAAAAATCTGGTAATTTTGCATGTGCATCAATACGCAACTTCTGCTGTAAATCGAATTCTGTTAATTCTGCTGCTACTTTTTTTTCTAAATTTTCTTTAAGCTGAGGTAATTTATCAACCTCAATTGCAAGACCTGCTGCTTGAGCGTGACCACCAAAACTTTTGATTAATGATGCACTTTCTACAAGGCCATCAAAAATACTAAACTCTGCAATCGATCGACATGAACCTTTTGCAAGTCCATCTTTTGTTAAGTGAAACAATAAAGTCGGTTTACCATATGCACTTACTAATCGAGATGCAACAAGACCAATAACTCCGGCTGCCCAATTAGGACTTGCAGCAACAATTATATTTTCTTTTGAAAGATCAATTGCATTCGAATCAATTTTCGCTTTAACTTCTTGAAAAATTTCACTTTCAATTTCTTTGCGTGCCTGGTTTAATTGCCATAACAATTTACCGATTCTATCAGTATCTGGTTCATTACCACCAATCAAAAACTGAACACCCTGACGAGGATCATCCAATCTTCCAAGTGCATTAATTTGTGGAGCAATAGTGAATCCAATATCCAAAGAACCAAGCATTGGTTTAACAAATTTATTGTTTGCCTTTAAAACCTGCATTGCATAACTTTCTACTTTATTAACATGCGCTAAACCATGACGAACCCAATAACGATTTTCGCCCGTTAATGGCACAACATCAGCAACAGTACCGAGTAATAAAAGTTCCATGACTTTATCAGGGAGTTCCATCTTTTTTTCTTGATACAACAAAGACATTAATTTAAAAGCAACTCCAACACCTGCAAAATGTTTGTACGGATACTGACAATCTTCTTGATGTGGATTAACCAATGCATAAACATCAGGTAATGTTCCATGAGGTTTGTGGTGATCTGTAATAATCACATCGATGCCAAGTTCCTTTGCACGAGCTGATGGCTCAACTGCTGTTGTTCCATTATCAACGGTTATAATAACCTTATATCCATTTGCAGCTGCACGTTCAACAACTTTTTTAGAAAGACCATATCCATCACGAACTCGATTTGGTAAAAAGAAGTTAACTTTCGCACCAAGTGGTAACATCGCAATCATCACTAACGATGAAGAAGTAATACCATCAACATCGTAATCACCAAAAATAAGAATTTTTTCTTTTTTTTCTATTGCTTCTAGAATACGACTAACAGCCTTGCTCGCATCTTTCATCAAGGATGGATCACCAACACTAAGTTCTTTTGAAACTAATAAAAAATCTTGTAACTGTTTTTTATCAACAAATCCTCGAGCAACTAAAGTCTGTGCTATAGGAATCGATAAATTAAAATCTGCAGCAATCTTCATGACAATCTCATGATCAGTTTGTGGTAACTTCCACAAAAATTTTCTACCTTGAATTGTCTGATTCTGCATAAAAAGCTCTTAGACCAAAATGATTTTTAAAATAAAATATTATATATTTTAGAATACCTTAAAATCCTATTTTCTGTCCAGCCAGATTCTATTTCAAAATAAAATATTTTTAATATTCACACTCAAAATTCAGTCAATTTCAAAGCGATTAATTAAAACATTTTTCCTACTCTTTTTATCTTTTAATAGTAACACAGCAAATTGTGTAGTGTTTATCATAGTATTGAGTAGAACCATCATAGAAATTTTTAGATCTACGTTGGTTATATCCATATCCAGTAAGACAACAACAGCATAGTGTTCGTATTGTTTCAACTTCCTTATTAAATTTATCCAATTCGAGACGACTTTCACGTTCTGTTCTACTTTCACGTTGTTGTGGTAAAAACGCTTGTGATTCAATATCCGATTGATTTAATGCATATTTATTTGAAGCTTCTACAGTTGAGAACGCACACATTGCAATCATAGATAAAACTATTTTAATTCTCATAAAAATCCATTTTTGGAAAATTATTATTTCCACTCTTTTGAAATTTTCCCGACCGGACAGCACCAAGAATTATCTCTTTGATACTCAAGATTTGGATCAAGGTCCTTTGCTTTTGTAACTCCCTGTTCTCTTTGCGCCCGAAGAGAAAGTTTTCCTAAACTACTTAAATCCGGATAGTTTGTTTCTCCATCATTACCGTTAATGCTCGTCCATTCAATACGATTGTCATACAATCCAAGATTCATCTGCTGAGTAAGATCATGATAAAGTTCTTTAGATTGAGCTTTTCGTTGAAGTGTTTGTCGAGGAATATCTTTTTGGTTCAAATCTTTTGTAAAAACATTTGTTTTAAAACAACATACGCCGCAACATAAAGTTTCTCTATATTCCTCGTATTCAAGATTTGGACTAAGATCTTTTGCTCTACAAACTTTTTGTTTACCTTGAACCCTCATTGATAGATTATCATCTTGAGTCACATCTTGCATAGAATTCCATGAGGCACCATCGTCAAATTCACCCGTCCTATAGTACTTATCAGTTCCACTATGGTGATGACTGTTATATTCTGCAAGATCTTTTGCGTTTGTAAGTTTTTTAAAAACTTTTTTTGAACTTAAACTTTGTTCCAACGGCACTTCTGCTTGATTTAAACTTGAAGCTTCTACAATTGAGAACGCACACATTGCAATCATAGATAAAAATAATGTATTTTTCATATCGATCCATTTCTGTAATATTTTTTGAATAGTTAATATGAGATAGTTTATCATTTTTATATGAAATACGCTTCCACAACTCACTCTTGTTTATCAAAAAACAAAATATACTAATAAAGAAGATGGCCTGAATTACTCAAGCCACCTTCTTTAACAAAATATCGTTAAAACTATAAAACAACTTCTCCAGCAAGAGCTGTTTGTTTATCTGCTGCATCCATAGCTAAATTTATAGCTAATTCTTCCGCTGCAACTTTTTCAGCAGTTTCTTTTGCAACAACATCTTCTGCAATTTCATACGTTTGTAAAGCTTGCAAAACCTGCTTAATTTCATCTTTTACAGAATTAATATTATATCGAGTTAAATCTACAACTTGCTCTGCTTGCTCTTTACTGTATTTAAAATTAAATGTATTACAAAAATCTGTGTCCATACATATTGCTGGGTCGAAAACTTCAGAAAACTTATCATTTTTAACAAACGGACAATATAAAATCGTCAAAACATTTTTATCATAATCAAGTGATCGTGGATCATTTAACACCGTCATTGGCTTTGATGCTAATATTTCATCCGTATATTTTCCTAAATGAGGAAACTTTGTACCATTACGTAAAGAATGAATTCGAGCAAGCTTTAATGTAAGTAAATCAACATCAGCATCAGATACCACAATAACATCAACTTGACGTGCAGGACGCATTAACAATGGGAGTGGTAAATTAAAGTTCATTGCTCCATCATACAAACGAATTCTTTTTTCTGTAGAAATTGGGCTATCTGATAATCCACGAGTGAAATTATGAAATGTCGCTGGAGCAAATCGCGTATTTCGTACTGATTCAAAAAAGTTACTACGTATCCATAAATCAATTGGTAAAACTATCTTTTTACCAAACAACGTAAATGTTGGTCGATCCGTAACCCTATCAATAATTTCATGCATACTAAAAGTGAACACTGAACCAAAAATGCCTTCATAATAACTTATTGGGTACTCTGGCGCATTTCCAGGATAACCATAAACTGGTTTTCCATTATTAAATTTTGATCCAAATGCCTTTGTAGCAACATAAGATTCTAATTGATCACTTCCAACTTCAAATGGTCCCATTTCGAACCAGTAATATTCAGCTCGCTCTTGCACAGACTCTCTTGTTTTATACGACACAGCGGCACCCATAGGCAGTGGCATATCACCTTCTTTAATTGTATCTGCAATAGATGACCACGTAACATTCAACCTATTTTCACCTACTGGCTGAAGTGTATAATCACCAACAAATCCACTATAAGCATCTATAGAAGAAACAAATTGATTATAAGCAAAACGTTTTGCAATATTATTAATCATGATGTCTTTTTGAGATGCTTTTATCATAGGAAACGTCGAAGTGCCATTAATCGTTGCCATCGATCTGTTCAATCTTGGCATCAATTGATTTTTAAATTGAGTTAATGACATGTTCTGAGTTGCATGTAAATAACTCCATGGAACAATCATCCATGTTGAACCAGAAACTCCTGCTGTATACAAAGTTGCATCAAGTAATCCAATATCTTGCATCCCTAAATAAAATCCAAGCGTTGTAAGCATTGCCCTATTTCCACCACCACTTGAACAAAATGCAATTTTGAAAGGAACTTCAACATCAAAGTTTTCTTTTAAAGCTGTCGATATTTTCGGCATACGATTGTTTACAAAATCAATCTCAGACTGACATAGATCTTTCCCTTGCCTTACCTGAACATCATCGTGATTTTCTTCAGGATATTTTTTACGAATATCTGCCTTAAATTTAGCAACTGTTCGATTGACACCAATATCAACGTCAAACACAAACGATACCTGACGATATAAATATTTCTGTAAAGATGAAACTTCATTCATGATTTTAGAATAATAAGAACCATTCCTCTCTGGACCTTCATTCGAAACTAATACGCTATAAGAACAACAATTAATTAATACAAAACAAAGTAACAACTGTGAATTTTTTTTATTCATTTTTTCTCCTATAAAAATAAAGTGATTTTAATATAAATAAATGACAATTATTTTTGTAAGAGTCTCGTAAAAAAAAGCTTTGACCTCATTGAGTTTTTCTTAATAAATGATATTATTTAATAAGTTAATCGTATCTTCAATCTCATATTCCAAAAAAGGTTTTTCAATGAAAAAGCAATTATATATCTTCAGTTTCATGATGGTAATGATCAGTAATGTTAGCGCATTTAACGAACGTAGTGTTTTTGATGAAACAAATGAAAATTCAAAATGGATGTTCATAGAAAAAAAATTCATCACTGATATCCATGCTAAAAAAGAATCAATTTGGACGCATCTTTCAACAATAGCTCCTGCTGCTGCGATAGCATTTTCAGGTTACGGATACTTACAAATCCCAGCTAAAAAAGAAGCTGATGCTCCTAAAGTAGAAGTTAGTCAACCAACAAAAAACACCACCGCTACGAATACTAATTCATCTACAGAATCTACTAAAGAAGCAGAATCTACTAAAGAAGCAGAATCTACTAAAGAAGCAGAATCTACTAAAGAAGCAGAATCTACTAAAGAAGCAGAATCTACTAAAGAAGCAGAATCTACTAAAGAAGTAAAAGCTGTTACTGAAATCAAAAACATAGATTTTATCCAGAGTCTTTTAACTCCACAAAACGTCTATACGATTTTAGGTCTTTCAGCAACAGCTCTCCTTGTTGTTCAATACTTAGAGTGTGAATTATCTTCTCGAGCTAATCGTAATGCTGTTGAAGACTTTTTCAACAACTGGGAAGAGAATCAGTTTTATGTCCCAGCAGAATTAAAAGAAGCTTTTGATGCTATCGCTGAAATGATAGAGCTGCAAGGACAAGAAGCTGTTCTTAAAAAATCTGACGAAATTGTTAATGCAATTAAATACATTACAACTCGTCAACTTTCACGTTATAGCAAGTCATTAGAAATATCGGCTTGTAACACACTTGGTAATGTGAAAACTATTGGAGAAATCTTCAAAAATGCTATTGAAACTGGTGGCAAACTTGCTGGTGGTAAATAATTTATTTAATGTACATTAAATAAAAAAGAGCGGTGTGATTTCAAAGTCATGCCGCTCTTTTTTTATAACCAATAATTTCACTCGTCATTCAATTTTTAAATTTATGCCGCTGCCGCAAGATCATGTTTATATCCCTCAGCATTAAACTTCGTCCCCATAAAATTTGCACGTTGAACCCCTAGAGCTACAATCTCTGCTTCACGTAATTTAACGTACTGTTCTTTATGTGCTATTTCTTTTGTTAAATATTCTTTTGAAAAATCACTTGTTTCAGTTTTCAATTTCTTCTTACTTGCTTCAATTAACTCTTTTTCGTTTTTAATAAGTTCTTTAGTCGTGTTTAATTTATTTCCAGTACGCTGAATAGCAAGCCTTGTAACAGCTGCGTTACGACTTTCATGTACTTTGAATTTAGTACCCAATCTTTTGTTAAACTGCCTTTTACCAGCATTCAATGCAAAATCAGCCTCTGTAACAAATCTACTTATTCTTTTACCAACAGCTCTTTTCCCCGCTTTAGCAGCCTTACTCCACTGAATACCAGTAATCATACTTACTCCAGTTGCAGCATTAAACTGAGCCTCGTTAAGCTTTTTACTCATTGATGATTTAGTTTTAACCTTTTTAACTTTTATTGGAACTCCTGATGTATTTTTACCACTCTTGGGCTTTGCCAACATGGCTTTACCTTTGCTTAATATGTTTGATGCAGTCTGGCGAGATGACGCCCAAAAATTTTGTGATGCTGTAGCAGCACTTTTCTGAACTGGAGTTGTAACAATTGGCACCCCTGAAACAGCAACACTCTGTTTAGGTAAAGCAAAAGGCTGAGAAGATACAGACACAGGAGCTAACTTTATTTGAACTAGAGTCGTTGGTATTGGCACCCCTGAAACTGTAACGCTCTGTCGAGGTGCAACAGAAGATGGAGATACATTACCACTTTGTTGTTTATGTAATGGAGACCGAACAACCTGAACACCCGACTGAGAAGATAGATTTAAGCTGCCAGAAGAACTCACTGGTACTGTAATAGCTTGCTGCGTAGCAGTTTGTTTTTGCTGAGATGCTTTACTATTTTTTGCAACTGTAGCTTGTATACCCTTTGATGGTACACCTGCCGAATCTTTTACCGAAGAAGAGGTTTTTTTATTTTTAGATTTATTTTTAGAAGAATTTTTATTTGTAGGTCTAGATTTTGTTGTCCTCACGCTAGCAGCAAACAAAGAATCTTGTAACATCACCGTCATTAACAATAGATATAATATATTGATCGATTTTATTTTATTCATATCGCCCCTTTTTTAATTTAAGGCCATGATATAAAATCAACAATACCAATATCAACAAAAAGAGCCTTTAACAATTAAAGTTAAAGGCTCTTTCTATATTCTATAGCAATAAAATATATTTTATTTCTTTTTCAACGTTGGGAAAAGAATAATATCTTTAATCGATGTGCTACCAGTAAGTAGCATAATCAATCGATCAACTCCAATACCAAATCCAACTGTCGGTGGTAATGCATGCTCTAATGATAAAATATAATCAGCATCATACTGATGTGCTTCTTCGTCACCAGCTGCATGAGATTCCATTTGAGATTTAAAGCGATCTGCTTGATCAAACGGATCATTCAATTCGTTAAACAAATTGGCAATTTCCATACCCGCAATAAACAATTCAGCTCGAGCTGCAAGCGAATCATCTTGTGCATGACGTTTTGCAAGAGGAGAAACTTCAATAGGAAAATCAATAATAAATGTTGGCTGAATAAGCGTAGATTCTACAGTTTCTTCAAACAATAAATAAATTTTTTCATTGATTGTCATATTTGTTTTTGGCAATTTAATATGATGTTTTTTTATCAAATCAGAAATAACCTCTTCAGTCATCTGATCATCAGATAAATTATGAACATTTCCAACTGCTGTTTTAATAGAAATTTTTGCAAATGGTTTTGAGAAATCAAGCTCATAATCACCATATTTTAAAATTTTGCTATCACAAACTTTATCAGCCATGCTTTTTATTAATTTCTCAACAAAGTTCATACCAAATTGATAATTTTCATGAGCCGTATAGCATTCAAGCATCGTAAATTCTGGATTGTGACGAGTTGAAATGCCTTCGTTTCTAAAGTTACGATTGATCTCAAACACTCTATCAAATCCACCTACAATCAAACGTTTTAAATAAAGTTCTGGTGCAATACGTAAAAATAAATCTTGCCCCAATGCATTGTGATGCGTTACAAATGGCTTTGCAGCAGCTCCACCAGCAATTGGATGTAACATTGGAGTTTCTACTTCCAAATAATCATGCTCTATTAAAAATTCTCGACAAGCCTGTACAAGCAATGAACGTTTTTTTAACGTTTCACGACTTTCTGGATTACTAATTAAATCAAGATAACGCTGACGATATCGAATTTCAACATTCGATAAACCATGAAATTTTTCTGGTAAAGGATGTAAACATTTACTTTGAACAGAAAATTCATCTGCCTTCAAAGTAATTTCACCACGTTTTGTTTTAAATGAATGTCCTTTAACCCATACAATATCACCAACATCAACCAAATGTTGTAAATGATCAAAAGAAGTCTCACCAACGCGATCTTTCTGGAAATAAACCTGTAATTTATTGCCATCATCTTGTAAATGAATAAAAGCTGCTTTACCGTGTAAACGAATTGCAACAACTCTACCAATTACTGTATATTCTTGTAATGTATCAGAATCTTCAACAAACTCATCGGTAACCCGCTGGCAGCGAGCTGTTGTATGCTTCACTTCTGGCCATGGCTCGATACCAGCTTGTCGCATCTTAGCAACTTTCTCTACGCGAATTTCATGCTCTTGAGAACTTTGCTCAACATGATCCTGAGATGTTTGATTTTGTGTGTTTTTTGTATCTTCCATAACAATTTTCTCTTATAAAAAATGAATTTCTTTACGATTCACTTATTTCCAACTTGATTAATAATCTTAGTATAAAAAAAATTGATAAAATTTGCGAATTTCAAACTGAGTCGATTTGCTGATTACTTTAATTTAAAGAAATGTTACAATAAGAAAGATACGAGAGAAGCCAGACAAACAACGGTTAACAACAAAAAACTCTCAATATCACAATCAATATAGTTCAAAAAGAGTATCTCAATACCATGAAGGTTATATTTTAATATAATCTTCACCGTCCCATACATTGCATCAAGGCAAGGTGTTAAAACGCCTGGCCTTGATGCATGATATAAATTTTAAAAAGTCATTCTACAAAACATAAATCACATATCTTTTTCATCATTTTTTATATTTTATAACAATATATTTTGTTTCATCTATATTAAATTATATTGTTACTATCTACGAAATGAGTTTTCATGAATTTAATAAAATATATTGCACTCGAGTTAAAAGCTAAAAAAGAAGGATCTTTATACTCGATACGCAATAAAAAAAAATCTAAAGACCTTTTATTGTTGCTCAATTATCTCTTTTTTGAATACACGAGAAAAGATCTCGACCTTATTACCAAAAACTTGGCTGTGATTGATGAAGAACAAGATGATGAAATTATTTTGCATGGCCATAGCAGAAGCTTATTCTTAGACCTTACTGATCAAAAAATAATATATATTAGTCTGCTTACCGATTATCTTGATTTTGAAGACTCCCTGAACCTTGACTCAACAAATTTAATGTTTGTAGATCAACTTAAAAAGAAAAAGTTTGATCACTTTAAAATTGATAGAAATAACTTTCTAAACATTTTAGAAAGCTGGCATAAAATTATTGAAAAGCAACCACACAGTCTTATCTTGTCACAAGATAAAAACAACCTTGTAACCTTTCAATTATTTGAAAATCAAGAAGCTGCTGAATTGTATGAAAAGCAATATTGCCCTACTAAAAATTAAACTTAATTGCTCTATGCCAGCACTAGAATCACATCAGATTAAAATTCTGTCTATGAGTATACCAGTAATACTACCTAAAACTGGTGTATAGTTTTAGGTACTTGCTTTAGACAGAGTTTTGTAATCGTTCAATTTCTTTTAATCGATTATTTGATAGCTCAACAGCAAATTCATTTTGATTTTTATTTCTAAATAAACTCATAGCTTTATCACCCTGTCGCGTCGTAAAATTTTGAAATTCAAGTTTTGTTACTTGAGGTTTTTGCGTATACTTTTGTTTTATAAAACTAGCCATATTTTTTGGAGCATTATAAAGAGTAGAAAAAGTATTTTTAGCAGCAGTTAACATACTTGTGCCAATACTTTTAGCTCCTGTGCCAAAAAAGTCTTCACTCCAAGAAGGTATTGTTTTACCTCGATCTTTTTTAGCAGCAGCTATAATTCCATCTCGCTGAACTACATTAACTGTCGCTGGAGTAGCTAGATTTGTAACTAAAGGAGTTGACGGTTTATCTAAAGTCGATCTTCTAACTGGAGGAGCTAAAACTGGAAGTGATTGCCCAGAAATTGGAGCTGAACGATTTTGCGCTGAAGCTGTAGAGGATAAAATTTGGGATGACTGTCTAGAAATTGGAACTAAAGATGGTAATCCAGCATTCGAAGCTGGAATTGCGTCAACGAGGACTTGTCTACGAGTTGACGCTGAAAGAGGTTTAGAAAGTGCAAAAGCTGGAGAATCTAAAGGAGACCTTCTAGCCGAAGAAGTTGGAACTTGAAACGATTGGTCAATACTTGGAGCGGGACTAGCTTGAGATAAAATTTGAGTTTGTTCCATTTTTTTTGCTTGCCCCTGTTTTACCACATGCTTTTCTGCAAAGCCTTTAACGTTATCTCGAGTTATAGATTTTTGAACTTCTGCTTTTTTAGCCGTAGCTACAGTTCGAACCTTATTGCCCCTAAACCTTGCCTGCAAACTTTCAACAGCTTGAATACCTTTTTCTTGAGCTAGAATTTGAGCTTGTTCTGCTTTTTGAGCTTGTTTGTCCCTAAATCTTGGCTGTAGAGCTTTAGCAATTTTTTCACCTTGAGTTTTTTTAACAGCAGCTACAATTTCACCTCGTTGAACTGGAGTAACAGTAGATGGAGTCGCTAAATTTGTAGCTGAATCAACTGTAGATCTAGACCTTCTCACTGGAGTGGCTAAAGGTTGAGGAGATGGGGCCTTAGGAGGTGAAGCTGGAAAAAGAGACGGTTGTTCAAGAATTGAAACTTGAGGAGATTGTCTAGAAGGTGTAATGACAGCCGGAGCCTCAGAAGCTGGAAGAGTCTGTTTACGAACTGAAGATGTAGTAGATGTCAAAACTGGAGGAACTAAAGACGGCAGAGATGAAAGAGATGAAGGAGCTGAAGAAGATCTTCTAGCTGAAGGAACTGAGACTTGAAACGTTTGTATGGGACTTAGAACTGAACCAGTCTGGGCTAAAACTTGTTGAGCCGAACTAACAGTAGCTTGAGTAGTTAAATTTGTGACTGGAGTAACTGTAGATCTATTTGAATCAGATCTTCTCACTGGAGTAGGTGAAGCTTGAGGAGATGGAGCCTTAGGAGCTGAAACTGATAAAAATGACGGTTGTTCAAGAATTGAAACTGAATGACTTTGAGCTGTAACTGGAGTGGTAAATGTCTGCCTAGAAATTGAAATTGGAGCTGTAGGAGCTATAGAAGTCTGTTTAAGAACTGGAGGTGAAAGAGGTGTCGGAGATGAAATAGTGGGATTAGCCAAAGAACGCCTTTTGGGCTGAGGAGCTAAAACTAAAGACGGTGGTCCAGGATTTGAAGCTGGAATAGATTTTTTTAAAGATTCTTGGAACTTTAAAGCTGTAGATTTTTTAGCCTTAATTGCAGTTCGAGCTTGTTTACCCCTAACTATTGACTGTAAAGTTTTAGCAGATTGATAAGATTGAACAGCTGAAGGAGCTTTAACTGGTGGAACTTGAGCTAGAATAGCTGATAAATTAGGAACTAACATCGCTGATAAATTTAGAGGCACTTGAGCCGCTAAAGGCTTTCCACCAATTGGAACTGAGCGAGCTTGAGTAGCTGAATGAACTTGAGGTGCCGGCATTCGTCCAAAGTCTAGAGGAACTTGCCTAAGACTTGAAGGCAAGTAAGACGGAACAGCTAGAGGCTTGCCAGCCATTGAAACTGAAGGAACTTTAACAAAAGAAGGTTGTTTAAAATTTGAAGGTAAATAAGCCGAAGTCCCTAGAGCCTTACCAGCCATTGAAGCTAAATGAGATTGAGCAGCGATAGGAGCTTTTCCAGTAGGAGATATAACATTTTTAGCTACCTTCATTAAAGGTTGCGCCGCTCTCCTTCCAGAGGCCTCAATTACCGTTGTACTTCCTGATAATGATATTAACAATATCGCAATACTCATCTTTTTATTTTTTTGCATCATCCCCCTTTCTAACCCAAAAAATCCATCACCCTTAAGAGGTAATGTACCATTTCAAGCTATCCGAAAACAATGAAATTGATTATTTAAAAAGAAGGAAAATAGCTAAATATTAAATTTAATTGATCCATAAACACCATCATAACCTGGTGTTAAAATTACATTACCTTGACGCATAGCATAAATCGATTGTGCTATGCCGATATTACTATGCTTCTTAACATCTTCAAATGAAGCATCAAGTAAAATATAAAATTCATTGCCTATGGATGAAAGCATTTCTTGATACAATTTTTGAACTTTTTTACTTGTATCTTGTACCCCAAAACTGTAAGCGATAATTTTCTGTAATGGAACAACTCGATAATGCTTACGAATATTTTTTAAAGCCTGCTCTGGTGTTCGATCAGCTAACTGAGCAACTCGATGCGCAACCCCAATAGTCACAGTCTTTTCACAAACTGAACATGCTTTATTATCTCGCGTCTCATCTGGTGTCATGTACACATCACAAGATCTATGACCAGATCCATAATATTTACCCATTTCTGGAAAAAATTCTATCCCTGCAACAAACTTCGCAGGATCATTCATCTTTAACGCTTGTGTAATTCCATTATACGATAAGTCTGTATTGAAAACGTTTGCTTCACGCCCTAAATTCTTCACGCTATGGGCATCAGAATTACATAGAATGGCAAAGCGATCAAGATCGGCAATTTGTGCATTCATTGCATAACTCGATGACAAACCTTTCTCTAATGCATAAATATGTTTCGTCATCTCACCAAAACACTCTGTAACAGAATCAAATCCTGATTTGGATCCAATTAAACCAAAATGAGGTGTCCAGATATGAGCAGGAATCAGCATACAATCAGATGAAGCATCTAAAACTATTTTCAATAAATCTTTAACATCCAAACTCAACATGGGCCGACCGTCGTAAGCAATATTACCAATGGTTGCCAATTTTTGACTAATTTTCAAAACAACTTCAAATGAAGGTGCGAAAATAATCGAATGCGTTTTATAACATTTATTATTTCGTCTAAAAACTGTACTAATTTCTGAAGTTAGTAAAAATCTCTGAGGAGCTTTACACGAATCATAAACATCTGCATCAACTATTTTTTGATATTTTGATTTCAATACAAACAAACCCTGTTCAGCTGGCTCCAACATTTCCTGCAATTCGATCTGCCACTTTGGATGTGTAAAGTCTCCAGTCCCCATTACGGTCAAGCCTTTTAACTGACCCCACGTAGCAAGAGACTGTAAATCCATCGTCTTTGATGTTGCATACGAATATTTAGAATGAATGTGAAAATCTGCTAAAAATGTCATTTTTATAGATTGTTTATAATTTTTTCGTAATTATCTTGTGCAAAATTCCAATTAACAACATTCCACCATGCAGTGATATAATCAGCACGACGATTTTGGTAATGAAGATAATAAGCATGCTCCCAAACATCTAGACCTAACACAACCTCTTTGTTATTTGAAATCGGACAATCTTGATTCGCTGTTGAAACAACTTCGAGCACACCACTACTTTTATCAACAACTAACCACGCCCAACCAGAACCAAATCTTGTTTTTGCTGCATTTTCAAATTGCATCTTAAATGCATCAAATGACCCAAAACGATTAACAATTGCTGTTTGCAAATCACCTTTTCCAAGCAATTTACCTGAAGGCGTCATCATAGACCAAAATAAAGTATGATTATAATGCCCACCACCATGATTAATTACTGCAGATCGAATTGATGTCGGTAATGTATCAAGATTCACAAGTAAATCATATAAAGTTTTATCTTGTAAATCCTGATGAGCTTTTAATGCTACATTTAAATTATCAACGTATGCCTGATGATGTTTCGTGTAATGAATTTCCATTGTCTTTGCATCAACATAAGGCTGTAATGCATCATAGCTGTATAGTAACGGGTCGAGTTTAAACATAATGTTTACCTAAAATAAATTATTTCTTTTTCTTTTTGTAGGGAGAGTTTTTCACGAGCAAATTTTTCTTGTAAGAATAATCCGTTCTCCCACTCATCAATCTGATCACGAAGATCATCATTTTCATTTTGCATTTTTACGACATCAGATTGTGCTATGGATCTTGTATCTTTTAGTTCATGTAATGTACGTATTCCACGAGGGCCATAATTGTAATAAACAATAAATGATAATCCCTCAACCATCAATACAAGTATGATAAAACGGCTCCAAAGATATCTCATCAAAAACTCTTATTTTTCAAATTTTGTACAAAAATATTTCACCTTCTAGGATACAACCAATCTTATTTTGCACAATAATTAATCTAAACTCAATCCTGTTAACCTTACACAGACGTAAAAACAACACACTTTTTCACGTCTACAGCAAACAAATATTACAAACTGTTGATATAAGGGGGGGGGGATTGATAGAATTATTTCAAATAGAAGTGGCATTTTAAAAAAAAGGAAAAATATGAAAAAATTACAATTACTCGCGATAGCAATGTTATTTGCTATTGCAGGAACCGAATTTGCAGAAGCAAAAGGCATATGTAGAAAAGGAAAAGTATGGCGTAAAGGGAAATGTCGTAAAAAAAGAAGAAAATCAACAAGAGATTTAACGCCTACTGCTACGGTAGTCGATATTTCAGTACCTACACCTACGCCTATAGAAGACATTAAAAATCCTGACACAATATCACAAACAGCTGTAACTCCTGTAGTTGTAAAACCTGCTTACATTTCGAGTTCTACTGTTACTGCATCAAATTATGATATCATGAACGAGACCTCAGAAGAATTTCTTGTAATTTTAGACTACGGCATGCGTTCAAAACATATTATGATGACTCCTAAGAGCTCACTAAAGTATGATTCAAACAACCTAAAAGGCTTAAGCATTACTCTGAAAAATATTAAACGACCTGTAGCTGGAGCACAACATATAAATATAACCTCTGAATTCAACACTATTGCTATTGCAATTATTGGTAGTGAATTAACAGCTAAAATTGGTTCCAACGAACCTCGAACCTTCAACAGCTTTGTAAAAAAACAACCGCTGCGACCTATCGCTGTAAAAAAGCCTATCGCCACATCGGTCAAAAATTTAGATAATATATCACCTGATGATCTTGTTAAGCATTGGGAAACAACTTTAAATAATCTAATATTTTGGCAAGATGTCCACAAAGAAGACTTAGCTAAAAACCCATCTCTAAATCAAGTGGAAAATACAAATAATTTAATCAAAAGAGTTAGTGAAACTTTAAAGTCACCTCAAAATAATTTTCAATTATTAAGTAATATTCATGCTCAAATGATGATAGTTAAAAATAAAGACTTATTTTTAAAAAATTACATAAGTAAAATAGAAATGAATAATTTCAAACACACTCCAATTCCAATCTGGCCTGATATGCCTAATGCTCTTAGCATGGATCAATTTATTAGTTAAATAAATTCTCTTCACAGCTCTGTTACGAGGAATTGCACTTTCAGAAATTAAACTTCATCCCCAAGCTTTTCAACCTGGGGATGAAGTTTTTTAACCACTAGATATCATCACATGCATCAAAGATTCCAAGTATTGATTAGAAACAAAGCACATCCGCTTTTAAACAAATGTAACTAAATACAATTCATCGTGTCATGTAAGAAACTGGCTTTCATTACATATTGACAATAAGAAAAGAAAGAGTAATCTAAAGGGGTATAGATTAATTATTAAGTAATGTCTTAAAAAGGTCTTAGATGCAACGTAAAATCAAAAGTAGAATTTATGTGTCAACTGTTTCTTTTCTCACTTTCTTATTCTTTTTTGCTTTAACTCAGGTGAATCCACCATGTAAGCAATCACAGCAACTTCAAGTAGCTGTGGGATGAGATTTTCAATTTTAATTTAGCATAAAAAAAGCGGTGTTACTTGTACAGTAACACCGCTTTGAAAATCTAAACATTTCTTATTATTTTTTTTTACCATCTTTCACAACCGTAATCCACCCACCTTGTCCATTAGGTTCGGCAGTAACTCTAGGTCCATCTGAATTAAGATCCAAAAAATCTTCTATCTCGGTAAGCTCCACTCCAGATTCGTCTTCATAACTTTTTAACAAAGGCCTGTTTGTAGTATATTGACCATTAAAATCATTCATTGCTTGTTCCAAAGAGCTCATAATTGCTACATAAGAAGCTGTATTAAAGCCAGAATCCCTATAGATTTTACTCGCAACTGGACCAGTAAAACTTGTTGCTCCATACATACACAAAACAAATGATAAAATAAATAACTTCATACTTTTCATAATAATCTTTCATATAAAAATGCATTATCAAAATGACGAGAGATATTCAATATGAATATCTAATAAAAACAATTATAACACATTATGATAATAAAAAGCTACAGCCCTACTCATATTGAAAACCTATCAACGTAACAGAAAGCTTTTCCAAAGTTGAATTATTTTCCACTTTTTCAACAAGCAAAGAAAAACGGCACTACTCGTAAAGCAATGCCGCTAAAATCTAAAAAAATTGCTACTTAGAATACCTTACAGGAGGTAACTTCTGACGACCTTGATCCCTCTGGTAATCTTCAATGCTCTTTTTTTTGCCATAAATATTAATGCTCCGACTCCAAGCATTGACACTATCTACCGCCGCTTGATCTTCCCAAGAGAGAGTTCTTGATTCTAACTCAGGCATCGTATTTATTTGCTGTAACTCTAAAGAAGTTAAAGAATAACTAAAACCTGTTGGCTTTAACAAAGACTTTTGAATTTGTAATTGTTCTTCTTGAGTCAACTCAAATGAATCAACAAATCTAAATTTTCCATAATAAACTGTATCATGACATCGGTCAGGCAACATTTCACCTATTTCCAATTTCATCTTTTTTCTTGGTAAGTAAATTTCATCAACATGTCTATCTATTTTATCAGGTGAATAGTTCAAAGAGTACAAAACTATAGTAAAAAGAGCTGCTTCTATACCAAACTCATTAAAATTATCACTCACCATCTTACCAAACACTGGACCAGCAATAAGACCTGTCCCCTGCACAGCAAGTCCACACACTAAAAGCAATACTTTTATACTTTTCATTTTTATAACTTTCTTTCATAATTAATCATACAAAAAAAGGAGTGGTAATAAATACCACTCCTTTTTATATTCTAACTTACTCAGCATTTCCAAAAAGGAAATAACCAAATAATTTCTATCTTTTTGTAAACTGGAACTTCGCACGAGCACCTTTTTGACCCGGCTTTTTACGCTCTTTCTCACGAGCATCAACAGTCAAGAAACCATACTCACGAAGTTGAGGTCGTAATGTTTCATCAAGCATTAATAATGCACGAGCAACACCAAGTTTAATTGCTGAAGCTTGAGCTGTATATCCGCCACCTTGAACATTAACATCAGCTAAAATTCCTTTAGTGATATCAAACTTTTCAAAAGAGCTACGCGCTTCTTCATTTGCAGTTAAAACTGGGAAGTATTCGTTAAATTCTCTGCCATTGACAGTCATTGAACCAGTACCCTTACGTAGCCAAACACGTGCTACAGCACTTTTTCTACGACCAGTACCAGAAGCAATTGGAGCATTTCTTACTTTTTTTGTAGCTTTTTTAGATGCTGCAGAACTAGTTTTCAATGGTTTTTCAACTTTTTTTGTTGAAGCCGTTGATGTTTTTGCTGTTGAAGCTGTTGCCATGAGCACAAAGCCTTTCTTTTCTTTAATATATTTTAATATTCAAAATAATCTTAATGTTTTATTAATTCATTTTATCGTTATTTTATTACAAAGTCAAAATCCATCTCATAAAAAAATAACATTTAAAGATATATATCTTCTAAAATTCGCTAGATAGAACTTACCTCTGCGGCTTCCTGGCATGCTAAACAACGTTGAGCATTAGGATAGTATTTTAATCTTTTCTCAGAAATACCCTGTTCACAGTCCCTACAAACACCATAAGTTCCATCTTCTATCGATTTTAAAGCCGCATCTATCATAACAAATTCTTCATATTCAGCATTTTGAATAGAATTTCGCAATGTTTCAAGTGTAGAAGTAACTGCATGATCTCCATCATCTTGTGATTGTTTCTCTGGAGCAGGCTCTTTTGCAAGTCGATCTAACTCTTCTTTTAAAAGTTTTTGCCTTGCAATCAATCCTTGTTTTATTTCATCCAAACGGTTTTGATCTATCATTCTTTGTTCTCCTTTTTTTTATAAAGAAATCTTTCAACAATTTTATTGATTCAACGCGCTCTTGAAATTCAACAGGCGGTAAAGAGTCTTTGTATATCCCAAACCAATCTAACTTGTCAAGATTACATCCAAATAAGGGTGATTTCGCAGCATATACAATTTTTCCTATTCTAGACAAAATCAAAGCACCCATACACATCACACAAGGCTGTAAAGTTACATAAATTGTTAAATCGCTCAATCGCCATCGTTGCATCTTTTTTGTTACTTTATCCAAGACCTGTAATTCTGCATGTGCAAGTTGTGATTTCTTTTTTTCCACCTGATTATATGCACGAGCTATAATTTTTCCATCTTTATCTACAATAACTGCCCCAATTGGAACCTCATCACAATCAAAGGCTTTACCTGCTTGAACCAATGCATGCATCATACCGAAATCATCAATATTAAAACTTTTCATTCTTTCCATAATCAAAAAAAACTCTTTATTAAACTATCATTTACAAAGTATTGGAAAAATATTGTATTATCAATTAAACTAAGTTAGTACTATATACTATATATTAATTATTGAATGTTTTTTTTAAAAATCTCAACATAAAATAAAAAATAAAATCTCATTTTCTCGGAGTTACTTGTGGCAAAAAATCCTTCAAATAAAGACGGAGCATTAAAAAATTATGATGCTAGTTCGATTAGAATTATGGAAGGGCTCGAAGCTGTTCGTAAGCGTCCTGCCATGTATATCGGTAATACTGGCGTCGGCGGACTCCATCACCTCGTTTATGAAGTTGTTGATAACTCAGTTGATGAATCCCTTGCTGGTCATTGTAGTGACATTAAAGTTGTTCTACATACAGATGGATCATGCTCAGTAGAAGATAATGGTCGTGGTATTCCAACTGACATCCACCCGGGTGAAGGTATCTCTGCAGCTGAAGTTGTTTTAACAAAGCTCCACGCTGGTGGTAAATTTGATAAAGATTCATATAAATTTTCTGGTGGTTTACACGGTGTTGGTATTTCAGTTGTTAACGCGCTGGCATCAGACCTACATCTTGAAATTTACAAAGATGGTAGCACTTACGAGCAAAACTACAAACAAGGTATACCTCAAGACAGTCTCGTAGTAACTGGTAACACAAGAAAACGTGGAACTTTTGTTCGATTCACTCCAGACGCTTCAATATTCCAAGATACAACAGACTTTAGCTTTGATACTTTATCTGTTCGTTTACGAGAGCTTGCTTTTTTAAACAAAAATTTAAAAATTTCAATTTCAGATAAAAAAAACAATAAGAATCACCAATTCTTTTTTGAAGGTGGAATTGTATCATTCGTTGAAACTATCAATGAAAAAAAAGAACCTTTATTCCCAGAAATAATTTACGTTAATAAAGAAGATGATAAATACATTCTTGAAGTTGCAATTCAATACAATGAAGGATTTAAAGAACAAATCTTTTCATTTGTTAACAACATTAACACTATTGAAGGTGGAACACACGTCAGTGGTTTTAAATCAGCGTTAACAAAAGCTTGTAACAAACGCGCAATCACATTGAATATGCTAAAATCTGGAGATAATTTCTCGAGTGAAGATGTTCGAGAAGGACTTGTTGCTGTTATTAGTTTAAAAGCTCCAGAACCACAATTCGAAGGTCAAACAAAAACAAAACTTGGTAACAGTGAAGTTAAAGGTATTGTTGACTCTTGGACTTTTGGAGCGCTTGATACTTTCTTTGAAGAAAACCCTTCAGTTGCTAAAAAGATAATCCTTAAAGCTGAAATGGCAAGACGCGCTCGCGATGCAGCAAAACGTGCTCGTGATTTAACTCGTCGCAAAACAGCTTTAGAAAGTACTATTTTACCTGGTAAATTAGCTGATTGTTCAAACGAAGATCCAGCATCAACTGAACTATTCATCGTTGAGGGAGATTCTGCGGGCGGTTCAGCGAAACAAGCTCGAGATAGATTTACTCAAGCGATTCTTCCACTTAAAGGTAAAATTTTAAACGTTGAAAAAGCTCGTCTTGATAAAATGCTTGGTAATGAAGAGATTAAAGCCTTAATTTCTGCTGTTGGTTGCGCTATCGACAACCAAGAAGAATTCAATGCAGAAAAAGCTCGTTATCATAAAATTATTTTAATGACCGATGCCGACGTTGATGGATCACACATTAGAACGTTACTATTAACATTCTTCTTTAGATACATGAAACCATTGGTTGAACTTGGCTATTTATATATTGCTCAGCCACCATTGTACAAAGTGAAAATTGGCAAGCAATCACAATACTTAAGTGATGACGCTAGCCTTAAAGTTTTCATTTTTGATTGGGCTAAAAACAATCTTAGTCTTAATGTTGCAAGCAAAACTTATGTCGACGAAGATTGGAAAAACATTCTTGACGATCTTTTAAAATATGAAAATAAAAATCACGAAATCAGTGTGAATTTCAATCTTGAATATAAATATTGCCATCAATTAGCACTATTTGCTGCAAGTGAGAAATCAATTGCAACTGATCCAGAGAAGTTGATTAAACAAATTCAACCTTATTTTGAAGATTTGCAAATAACTTTTGCTACAGAAGAAGCTCCTGTAGTAAAAGCTCCTGAACCAGTTGCAGCTTGTGATTCTGAATTACCAAGTGAAAACAATGAAGAAGAAGTAGAAAGTGTAGAAGAAGTTACTCCTATAGAGCAAACACTTACTTTCACAAAATCAAACATTGCATGGACATTGTCACTTGATTTCTTTAATCCAGAAATCATTGCAGAACTTGTTGCTTGCGTGACTCCATTACTCATGCTAGAAAAAGGTCAATGGAATCTAGTGCAAGGAACTAAGGATAAAACTATCAAAGATACTGGCATCTTGAAGTTAGGTCATGCTATTGGTAAATTTAGTAAGCCACACATGTACATTCAACGATACAAAGGTCTCGGAGAGATGAACCCTGAGCAACTATGGGAAACTGCAATGGATCCAGAAACTCGCTTGTTCTTACAAGTAAAAGTTGAAGATTTCCTTGAAGCAGACACATGGTTCACAAATCTTATGGGCGACAATGTTGCTGGAAGAAAACAATTTATCGAAGAAAACGGTAAATTTGTTAGAAACCTCGATATCTAATCAGATTTTCAATTTTTTGCTAAGAAAGCGTTTTGGTAACTCGAAACGCTTTCTTAGCGTACGTCAACAATACATTAAACCATATCAATTCAATACATAGAAAAAAAATACTATGAAAACGTATCATTTTTTAATGAGCTTCATGCTCTTATCTGTTATTAACATCAATGCAATTGGATTTGCAGATGCTTTTAAAAATCAAAGCAAAAAAAAGAAAGCAGTTGCATTTTCAGATAATAGAAGCACAGAAATAAAACAACCTAAAGAAGAAAAATCTTTAGGTGAAAGATTCGTACCGATTGCAGAGCACTGGAGATTACAGAACCAATCAATTGAAAAGAAGTTTAAAGATAATGACATTACAGATCCAGTATTAATAAATGCGACCTATACAGCCAATAATTTGTTAATGCAAGCTCTTATAGAGTCAGCATTAACAATCAATCAAGAATAAAGAAACTCTCATGAAAAAAATTATATATTTTGTTGTATTCTTGGCACTGACAAAAGCTGTTACACCATCTGATAAACAAAAATCTCAAGCTCAGCAAGAACTGACAGCAGTTGGTATAAGCACCTCACCACAGCGAGTCCAAGCCCCAGAAATTCAAGCTCTTATCCAAAGCAACGATCAACTTGTTAGAACAAATGCTCAACTCGTCAAAGAATTAAATAATAGAAGAGATTGCGCTGATCAATTTATATCATGTTGTAGCTTTCTAATTATTGGTGTGCCTAGAAAATGTTGTAACATGGCCACATGTAGTCTGTGTTGCTCTGATCATATGTGTCCTCGCAACAATACGGATCAATTTTAAAATAGAAAACAAACAAATCAATGCTATCCCCGACTTGAAAATCGGGGATTTTTGCTTCTAAATCGAATCTATTTTTCCCATACGAACAGCTCATGAAAAGCTTTAACTTATTCGCAGATTAAATTGCTGTGATAACATTTACGTAGTCAATTTACAACAACTCATCTAACTTGCTCTTTCGAAACAAAACACATACAATTAATACAAATAGAATAGCATCTCAAAAACGCCCTTTAATAAAGAAGTATATGAAATTCAATAGATACATTTTCGCTCTCATATTAATCACCAGCACTTATACAATAAACAGTATGGACGCTACCGATTCAGCCAATTCCAACAGTTCAATCTCAGGTTCAACTGGCTCCAATAAGCGTAAAAGAGTAACCCAATCATCATTGGAATCAAAGATTGAAATACTACAACGTCGACTTGAACTTCAAAAAGGTGACATAAACAAGTTAGGACAAGAAAATGCTGCACTACAAAATCAACTTTCTGATCAAACGAAATCACTAGCAGTACTACAAGAAAAACAAGAATATACTGATGAAACATTACAAATGATGTGTGGAGTCATAACTGATTTAACTGAATACAAAAAACAAAACAAACCAATTCCAACAGTACGTTCCTCTCAATCAGATAATAGCTAAATCTAAATTTGTAAAACATGCTCCCCCTTATGAAGCTTAATAAAATTTATAAATACAAAGAAAGTAAAACATGAATTATCACAACTCATACTTTTTAGCCCTTCTGCTCATTATTAGTACTTACTCAATAAACAGTAATGCAATGAATTATCACGCTGCAATGATGCGTGGAGAAGATATGTCAGAAATGATGAAATCACGAAAACGAAAATCAGAAGATGTAACTGAAACATTAAAGATCCAAGTTGAAAATCAAAAAGAAGAAATTCACAATTTAAAAAAAGAACATTACAAGATTCACCATAGCACAATGGAAGTTGTACATTTACAAAATCAATTAATTGCTGGCCAATCTGAATCGATAGAAACTCTACAAAAAAATCAAAAACACACTAATGAAACATTAGAAATAATGTATGGAATCATAACTGACTTAACTGAATACAAAAAACAAAAAAGCCCAATTCCAACAGCAAGTTCCTCTCAATCAGATATTAGCTAAATCTTAATTTATAAAATATATCTTCCCTATAGGATCGTTATTTCATAAAGAAAATAATTCGTAAAAATCACGATAAAAGGATTTCCATGTTAGAAAAACTAGCTTTGATGGCTATTGTTCTATTTTCAATATGTAATCAATCTATTCAAGCTTCAGACACCCCTTGCATCTCAGAAGAAATTTGTAGAAATCTAACAAAAGAAACCTGCAAGCATAAAGCTCATGGAATAAAAGGAAAAAATGCTCTTTCTATCACTTACTGTCTTGGCACTCTAGAACGCCTATACGACTTGGATAATGAAGGAAAAAATGGTCTTTCTATTACTTTCGGTCCTGGTAGCCAGGAATACCAGGACGATTTAGATAATGAAAAAAAAGATCGTAGACAGCTAAAGGCAACTCTAAAAAGTAAAGCGTTGCAGCCTTTATCCAAGAGAAAAGAAGAGTAATTTTTATACAATAGTTATTTAAAGATTACACAAGGATTCCCATGTTAAAAAAACTAGCTTTAATGGCTCTTTGCATCTTTTCGATATGCAATCAATCTATTCAAGCTTCAAACGTCCCTTGCACTCCAAAAGAAATGTGTAGATATTTAATACACGAAGCCTCAAAACGCAAAGTAACAAACATGAATGATGTTGCTATTGTTTGTTGCGTTGGCTGTACAGCATGCTGCTGTCTGTGCCTAGCTGATGCTGTTGAAGCACAAGACGAACCAAAAAAATTGACGCTACTCAAGCAGACCTAGAGAAATCGATTTTTTCATGGGGAAATAAAGAAGAATGATTTTCATACAATAAGTTGTGATTAAACCATTGCTGCAGCAAGTTCCTCTCAATCAGACAATAGCTAAATATAAATTTATAAAATATACTTTCTCTATAGAATCATTATTTTTATAAAGCAAATAATTCGTAAAAATCACGATAAAAGGACATACATGTTAAAACAAACAACCTTGATGGCTATTGCTCTATTTTCAATATACAATCAATCTATTCAAGCTTCAGACACCTCTTGCATTTCAGAAGAAATGTGTAGAAATTTAATAAAAGAAGTCTGCAAGCAAAAAACTCATGGAATAGATGGACCATCTATTGTCCTTTCAACTTGTTGTATTGGATGTACAGCGTGTGGTCTAAAACTCCTACACGAATTGGGTAAAGAAGGAAAAGACAAAAGACACCATGAAGCAAACATTCTAGCTCAAAAAAGCAACGAATGGTTTCCTTCATGGGGTAAAAAAGAAGAATCTTTAAATAAAAAAGATTCATAAATTTTACAATAAAGTTATTTAAAGATCATACAATAAATCGTGATTAATCCATTGTTGCACCAAGCAACAATCTCTACTACTCATATTCAAGCAAACACAACAATCATTGTTGGGCTCTCTGGTGGGCCAGACTCAATCTACCTACTCCATCAGCTGCATCAGGTCAAAAACAAACTTAATATAAAAATCATTGCAGCTCACCTTGACCACGAATGGCAAGAATCATCTAAAATCGCCGCACAGACTTGTAAAGATATTTGCGACGATCTGAGTATCCCTCTTATCACTAAAAAACTCTCTGAGCTCAAATTTAAATCAAAATGGAATGGTTCGCAAGAAGAACTCGGCCGTAAAATGCGTCGACATTTTTTTGAGTCTCTCGCTCAAGAATTTCAAGCAACGACAGTCGCCCTTGCACATCATCAACAAGACCAACAAGAAACATTCTTTATAAGGCTGCTTCGTGGTAGCTCTCTAACAGGTCTTACGGGTATCAAAGAAAAAGATGGCCTGTACGTTAGGCCAATACTTCATTGCAGCAAAAGTGAGATATTAGATTATTTAGATCACAATAAAATTGCCTATTACACTGACCCAACAAATTGCAGTGATGATTACCTACGGAATAGAATCCGTAATCATGTGGTTCCTGCATTACAGCTGGCAGATAATAGATTCGATAAAAATATCATATCCACCATGAATCATCTCACACAGGTTGATGACTATCTCAATCAACAAGTTAATCAAACCTTAACCGTAATTTCTACAGATCAAGGAATCGAAACACAGCTTTTTTTACAACTACATATCGTACTGCAACAACGGCTACTGCTTCATGTGATGATTGCTGAAAAAGTTACGTTTACTCCAAGTCAAAAACTGTTAAAGGAAATTGTGAGGTTTCTGACAACAAGTAACTCCAGAACACACAACATCCACACTTCGTGGACAATACAAAAGAGCAAATCACGCTTTTCGATTAAAAAAACAACAAAAGTCTATTAATTTCCTGAGAAAAATATCATACTCTTTCCCATACAAGGGAGAGTATGGAAAACCAAAAAGAAAACAAATATTTCATTCTATGGTTATATATTTCAGTATTATTACATTTGTTTGTAATGATCATTATTTTCTTAATAAAACCTTCTGAAAAACCAGCCTTCCCTTTCAAAAAAAACAATGAACCAGCAAAGGTCATTTTCACACAAGACAAACCAAAAACACCTGTACAAAAAGCACCTGAGCCTAAAAAGCCTGATTACAAAATGGCAAAACGGGAACAAGGTGGGCCAACGAGCACAGAGCAAAGCGTTCCTAAAACCCAGAAAACTCAAAAATCTCAACCAGACATTCCAAAACCTGCTTTGAGTGATAAGTATAAAAAAGGAATGGAAAACCAAACTAAAGTAAAAGACCAAGACCCTAACGGTGAAGTCAACATTCCAGACAATGCCATTATCGATAAAGACAAACAATCAAAAAAACAGATTATCGAGCCGCAAAACATCCCTATAACGAGTCAATTACAACAGGCTCAAGCAACAACAAAAAGCAATGTGAAGTCACTCGTTGAATCGAAAAAACAACAAGCAGAGCCTACAAAAGATCCAAATAAAAAGATTCAAGACAAAGTAACAATACAAACAGTCCCAGATAAAATCGAAGAATCACCCCAGCCTGAGATTCAAAAAGTAATTTCGATGCAACATCGTACTGCAGATCTAGGAACAGAAAACATTTCTAAAGTACAGCTATCAAAAGAAACTCCAAATACAGATCCGCCAAAAAAGAAAATATCTCTACAAGCCCTACAGCAAGGTTTTTCTCAATTTATTCGCAGTGGTAATGAACAACACTTTTCAGGGAAAGGTAACGCCCAAAAAGATGATGCTGAAGGATTAAGACGGGCAAGTTACTACAAACAGCTTGGACAAATGTATCAAAGTGCGCATGCAATAGCACCAAGAGTCATCAACGTTGCTCAACCAACAAATAGCAGTGTTGTCATGGTTACTATTAATCGATCTGGAACTATCGATAATTGCCAAATCACAACAAGTTGTGGTGTTGACTCAATTGATCAACGTCACATAAAAATCATTGAATCAATTGGTTCATTCCCTCCAATTCCAAAATATATCGAAGCTCCACTACAAATTACAGCAACTTGGGGGTCTAGCTTTAATCAATCATTCACTGGAAGTTTTTCTCCATCGAGAACTCGCCGTTAATTCGAGATACAATCTGTAAAGTTATTCCAATTTAACCATTGTTTTTTTTTATGATATACTGATTACATAAGATTTTTATCCGTTAATTAATAAAAAATGAATAAATATGAGCAATAAAAAAGATTTCTATAAAGTTTTAGGTGTTGATAAATCTGCAACTGCTGCTGACATAAAAAAAGCATATCGCAAGCTTGCAATGAAATATCACCCTGACCGTAATCCAGACAACAAAGAAGCAGAAGCTAGCTTTAAAGAAGCAGCAGGAGCTTACGAAATTTTATCTGACGATGCAAAACGTCAACAGTATGACCAAGTTGGTCACTCTGCTTATGAAAATATGCAACAAGGCGGTGGTGGTGGACAACATGGCGGCATGGATTTCGACATCAACGACATTTTCAACAGCATGTTTGGCGGTAGTGGAAGATCTTCACAAGGCCATAGAGCATCTGGACCAGCTCCACAACGAGGACAAGATCTTGCAAAAAATCTTACAGTTACTCTTAAAGAAGCGTATCTTGGCGTAAAGAAAGATATTACTTACTCACACTACTTTGCTTGTAGCACTTGTAGAGGCCAAGGAGCAAAAAGTAAGAGTGATATTACGACATGTCATAAGTGTCATGGATATGGACAAGTTCAAGTTCAACAAGGTTTCTTTGCTTTTGCACAACCATGTAGAGATTGCCAAGGCCAAGGCTTTAGAATCAAAAGCCCATGTTCAGACTGTAAAGGTCAATCACGAAGAAAAGAAAAAGAGATGGTTACTGTCTCTATTCCAAAAGGAATATTCCACAATGCAGATGTTCGTGTTCCTGGTAAAGGTGACGCAGGCGTTTATGGTGGACCGAGCGGTGATTTATACTTGCATATCAACATTGAAAAAGATAAACGATTCCATAGAGAAGATGACAACCTTATTTGCTCTGTCATGCTTACCTATCCGCAACTTGTTTTTGGTTGCCAAATTAACGTTGAGTTAATTGATGGAACACAAGAGTCGATCAGAATCCCTAAGGGATGCCCTGTTAACGAGAAAATAATCGTACCTGGTAAAGGCTTCTCTAAATTACGAGGTGTTGGATCTGGCAATCTTGTAATCATTACACAATGCCAAATTCCTAAGAAATTAAACGAACAAGCTAAAGACATTTTGAAGAGCTATTCAGAAGTCATTGGAACTGATACAAAAAGTGACAATGGATTCATAAGTTCATTCTTTAAAAAGTTTCTAGGATAAACAAAAACTAGACGTAAAAAGGGCCGCTATTCAAGCGGCCCTTTTTATAATCAAATTAATAAGAATATTACCAAGTTTGACCCGATGGATTCTGACCCAGCTCTATTCTTCTCAAACGATCGTACTCTTTACGGTCGAATGGCATTCCAAATTGATCTTCAGGATACTTATACAGTACTTTATCGATATCTCCTGCAGTAGGCATCAAATTTGGTCTTACTTCATTTTTAGGAAGAATTCGCACCTGTCTACCATTTCCATGTTTATCTGCTAAAGCAATAACGACTTTCCTTGCTCTTTTTGATGTTTTTTTTGAAATGAGATTGCATGGACGTTCCGATACTGAATACACAGATACCGATACTACCAATGCTGCAACTATCATTATTTTTTTCATAAACTTTAAACCCTCACCCCGTAAATAATATTACATATTAAAAACATGCCCTACTTAAAGCACATCTATAATAAAATATACACTATCTTACAATCCGTTCAACAGGCTCTATTTTTTTGAAACAATCTACAAAAAAATAGAGGTGAGCATATTACTCACCTCTATAAAAACAATCTTAATTTATAATTTAATTTTTTGTATCTGGAGAAGTTGGACTAACAGGGCAATGTCCTTTAGCAAATTTCTTAGCTACATCTTCTTCTTCAGGATGAAATCCTTGTAATTCTCTATTTGAGCCCTTTGAATATTGTCTACGCAACTGAGGAGTAGCATGTATAGCAGGCATAATCTCTTTTCGTTTAGTAACTGGAGACGATGGTACAGAAGGAATAGACGCTAAAAAGAACACTCCTGAATCACTAGAATTCGCTCTTGACCTCACTCCACCCAATAAATCACTAACTGGACTCGTTGTTACTGGTTGTGGTGATGCAATAGCACAATCACTAACGGGAGTTGCTGGTTGTGGTGATGCAATAAAACACTCTTGTAATCCTGAACCTGTGCGTCGCAAATCACCTGAGATTATTCTTCTTAGAGTATCTTGCTCTTCTTTACCCGTATCAACAGTTATCAATAGTCCACTCTCTTCTCTAACTTCAACTTTAGAGTTAAAAGAAACTTGCCGCCTCATAACAATATGATCAGTATCATTTGGTACCAACTCTAAGTCAGCTTTTTGATGCCTTAGAACTACTTCAGCAAGGAGGTTGTTTTTAAATTTTTCTTGTTGACGTTGAATTGCTTTATCATCTGATGCTTGTCGTTTACAAAGCGGTTTAACAACACCTTCTGTACAAACTTCATCCGCTACAGATGTCGGTGAGTAATTTCTTTTTCTCCCACCTTCAAAGGAAGCTAGAAATGGAGTATAAACCCTATTGACAACATACATTAATAGTGGATATTTATAATTGTCCGTAGATGTTACCCCAGTAATTAGAGAATAACTAGTTTCTTGAGAAACTCCACTATGTGCAGCTATTCCAAAGAAGCTAACAAAAAAGCAACTATATATTAAAAACAATAAAGTTTTATTCATGATCCCATACCTTTATTTTAATAACCATTCCTATGCATGCATAGCATCATACATTTTTTATAAAATATATATTTTTTTGATTCTATCTTATCACATGTAAAACAAAAAAAGAAAGCTTAAAAAAATAAAATAAAATATATAGCCTGAACAGTCTTGTTTTTCAAGAAACTCTCAACAGAAACCATAGCTTTAAATATTTTATAAAATCGGCTTCTGTTTTTTTATACTTTTTTGCGAAATTAAATAATTTCTTGACCGTTGCTGACTTAGCCTTTCGATCATGCGATAAAAGAAATCTCGATCTACTGCTTTGACTACAGCCTGTTCATGTGCTTCAAATAAGCACACTGGATACCCACGCCCTTTTATAGATTGATCTAAAGCAACAGTACAAACTTGGTCAACTAATTCATCAGACTGACCAATCCACGCCGGAAACTCTAATCGAACAATTTCAACACCTACATGTAAATAACAAAAATATGGCTGCAAGTGCAAGGGATACAAATAACTAATTGGAGCTTTGCTTTTAAAAACAATTGAACGTTGATATGGCTTGAGATATAAACCTGCAATATCAACATCAGTCAGTCGATCGATTGCAGAGGTATGTTCTAATGACTGAGAATCAAACTGAGCAAGTTCTAATTTACATAAATTTACGAGCTCTTTTGTTCGAGGTAAACTCATGTACCCTGCAATCAATACTTTATTTTGATAAAACTTCTCCAAAACGCCACAATAATAGCTCAAAAATCTATCTTTCAAATCCATATCTTGAGCATCAAGATGAAAAAAGATTAAAGATCCATCAAACAAGCAAACAGTTAATGCTTCTGGAACCTGTGTTTTAATTTCTACCACTTGTTCCAAGGCAGCATCAAACTCATAACTCTCACGCTGCATATTAACAAAATCTGGAGAACCAAAATCATTGTCCGCATTAAAATTTGCATTTAAAAATGGCTGACTTCCATATTGTATTGATTTCCCCGCGATTCCATATCGCAACTGAATAAATCCAACATTAATTAAAAAACATGGAGGACCTTGATGCTTATCATAATAAATCTGCGATCCATCAACAGAAACTACAACATAATGATCTTTTTTAGGCTTAATCGTTGTAACAGAAGCAAGTAACCCACTCCATCCAGGAACTAATAAACTTTGTTTTGTTTTTTTAACTTTTTGTTCAAACTCTGTATCAATCGATATTTTACGCCAAACTTGCTCGGCTATGTCGATTTCTTGAGCAAACCCTACAAAGAGATCTGTTGATACTTTTTGTAGCTCTGCAACAATTTTTGACCTGTCTAGCATTGATCTACCCTTACTATTGAAACATGACTCTAAAAGTCCAGACAACTTCAAAAAAATATGATACACTAATATAAATTAAAGTCTTATGAAAAATCTAAATACCTGCACTTCTGCAAAGAAATATAATCAGCAGAAGTTTATAATATCTTATGATCGGAGCTAAGTTTATGATAAAAAAGATGACACTTCAGCGTCAAAATGTTCAAAAAGATTTCCATATTCCTAAAACTATTATATTTGATTTAAGTGGCGTTCTACTCATTAAAAAAAATGCCGCAAATTATTTGCAAAATCCACAATCAACAGCTTCAATGCTTGCCGTTAATTTTTCAGAAACTATAGCTCTTTTGAGAGCATGTAAAATGGCTGGGCATAATCTTTTCATCCTTTCTAATCTATCAGTTGCAGAATATGAAAGAATCCGACAGGAACCAGAAATAGCTTCTCTATTTAGCTTTTTTAATGACATTGTCATTAGTGCCATGACTCCTTATGCAAAGCCAGACCATCAGATCTTTACTTATTTCTGCGAACAGTATAACCTACAACCTGCTGATTGCATATTTATCGACGATAAACAAGGCAATCTTAATGGTGCAAATGATGCAAACATCAGTAAAACAATTTTATGCTCAAACTTTGATTTACAACACGTGCGCAATGAACTTGTAACATTTGGAATTTTACACCAAAGTGATGCTTTAGAATTAAATGTCCCGACAGGACAAGCTTAAAAATACATTGAGGATTATTATGAGTTGTAAAAACAAAGTAATAACTATTTTATTATTTTTTTTAGTATCAACAAATATAAACGCTGGTATCATAAAGCACATATTTATTGATATCAATGCGATTGTTGCAACAAGTACATCCGCCTCAAGTAAAATTATTGGAATTATTAACTCAATGAAATATACGGCTATTGTTGGTCACATTCCTTCAAAAGCCGATTATTTCAAAGCCTTAAAAAGTATCCCTGCGCTCAGCGAAGAACAAACGTACAATGAAGGTCTTAAAATGCCTTTGATTTTATCTGACTGGTTACTTGGCCTACAAACAAACAGTGTGATTCATTCTGTAATTCATCAACACCTTAACAAACAACCTATTTCAAGTATTGAAAAATCAATTTTCAAAAACATTTCTTCAATGATGATGTCAGCATCAGTATTCATTGATACGCAATATCTTATGAAAGATTTTTCAAAAATTTTCCATACCCTCAAAAAGTCTGGATTCACCTTGTATTTAATTGGTAACTGGGATAAAGAATCAGAACCACTACTTATGAAGCTACTCAATGGCAACTCACTGCCAGATGCACGGCATTGTTATTTTTCCAATAAGGCAAAGCATCTCAAACCAAATGTAGATTATTTCGAGAAATTACTAGATAATTACAATCTCACAAAAAGAGAATGTTTAATAATTGATGTTGATAAAAATCATGCACAAAGTGCTCGTAACACAGGATTCAATACGATACTTCTCCACACTCATAGCCCAGCCCAATTAAAATCAGAGCTAGCTCGTGTTGGAATTCGAGTATAAAAATTATTTTGACTTATAAACATACTGTCTTTTACTAAAAGTTTACTATGAAAAAAAGTTTGGTTTTCAACTTCATCATTGCTCTAAGCTTCACATGCATTTCAACATCTCAAGAAACACGACGGCCTTTACACTTCGACTTTGAAGATGCATCTTATGTCGTGCATATAAATGATAGAAAACGCAAAATTTTAATTAGAAAAAAAAGTCGAAAAACTCAGAAAATTTCTCGCATGATATGCGGTTCTAACGGCTTTATCCAAACAGAACCTAATCAGAGATCATGGAAAAATCGACTTCCAGATAGATCTATTATTACAGTTGATAGAGATTTAGAAACAATCTCTATGACTCGACACGGAAAAACAATATCAGAAAGTACTTTTCTACAGAGTCTTCATAAATACTTTTCTAATTATCCACCATACAAACCATAGTTTTTATAAACTGGCCATAACTTCAAGAAATCTTTCAACTTCCGCCATAGTATTATAAAATGCAAAACTAACACGTACGGTTGAATCTATTTTCAATTTTTCATGATATGGTTGAACGCAGTGATTACCAGCACGAACGGCAATGCCATGTGAATCAAGATACATCGCAATATCATGCCCATGAATAGTTTCATCATAAAAAGTAACCATACTACCTGAAGTAAGTGACGAAATAACATGGTATCCAAGAGCTTTTAATCCTGTAGCTGCTCTAGCAACTAGTTTCTGATCATATTGAGCTATCTCATTAAAATCTATAGACTCATTGAGATATTCAACAGCAGCAGAAAGTCCGATTGCTTGTGCTATAGGTGGAGTTCCTGCCTCAAAGCAATAAGGTGCATTTTTCCAAAAAGACTCATTATAATCGGCACTATAAACCATAGATCCGCCAAACTTATGAGGACGACACTCACTCTGAACTGATTTTTTAATAAATAAACAACCAACTCCAGTTGGACCATATAATTTGTGACCAGAAAAGGCTAAAAAATCACAATCCAAATCAACAACATCAATTTTTTGATGAGCTACTGATTGTGCGGCATCAACTAAAACTTTTGCTCCAACCTGATGTGCTGCAACAACAATTAATCCCAGATCATTCGTTGTTCCCAAAATATTTGAAGTATGAACAATAGATACCAACTTTGTTTTTTCAGACAATGCAGCGTAATAAGTTTTCATATCAAGAAGACCAGATTCGTCAATTGGAATAATGGTCAATATTAATTGTTTTTTTTGAGCCAATTGTTGCCATGGTAAAAAATTAGAGTGATGCTCAACCTGAGATATAATGATTTCGTCTCCAGCTTGCAACTGATGAGCGGCCCAAATATGAGCAACCATATTTATACTATCAGTTGTCCCACTCGTAAAAACTAACTCTGAAGACCCCGCTCCAATGAATTGCGCTATTGTCTTCCGAGATTGTTCATAACGTGAAGTTGTTTTTTCTGCAAAACTATACAAACCGCGATCTACATTAGACTTGTAGTCGCTGTAATACTCAGAGATTGCATCAATTACCACCCAAGGCATCTGAGCTGTTGCAGCAGAATCAAAATAAATTAAAGGATCATCGTTAACTTTTTGATTGAGAATCGGAAAATCTAAACGTATTTTTTCTAAATTTTTCATATTTTCTCATACACTTTTTGAAGGACAAACTCTTTTTCTTCATACCCTTGCAACACCTGAGCAAATAATTCCTGAACAAGTAACTGCTTTATTATTAATTCACTTAAACCACGGCTTTGCATATAATGCATTTGCTGTAATTCAAATTTACCAATCGCAGCTCCATGAAAGCATTGTACATCATGATTCAAAACTTCAATATTTGGTATTGAAACTGCAGCTGCAGTAGATGACAATAGAATATTTTTATTATTTTGCAATGCATAAGTACCGCATGCATCTTTTTCTATACGAATAGTCCCATCGTATTTCACAATTGCATTGTCATTTATAAGGCCCTGTAAAACAATTTTACTTTGACCCTGCTTTCCACAATGAATTTGAGTTGTCTGAATTTTAACTGATTGACGATCTGCAAGAGCACACATTCCAAGAATAGTAACATTACTAGAATCCCCACACATCATAGAAGACAAAGTTATATCTGCAGTCTCTGGAAACAGAACAATTAATCGAATTGTTACATCTACATTTTCAGCGCAATAAACTTGTATATTTGACTGTACTTTCTCTGTAACCAGTAATGTTACTGTGCCTCGCTGGTTTGAAGGAACAACAAAAACATGTGAGGCCGTGAGATTCAATCTAATATTTGCATCATCACAAACAATGATAGGATCAACTGTATCGATTTTAATTTTGTGCACAAGGCACGAATAAGAATTAATTTTGTAATCCAAGCTACATAAAAACTTTATTAATTATAATTTCTGTATTTTACTTTACCACAAAACACCAAAATTTACCATTATGAGACATTGCATTCCATAACTATATATGTATAATTTATACACAATATTTTATATAGAATCTCACAATAACAAAGGACGTCTTATGAAGATCAATAAAAACATTTTTGCTTTTGCTATCTGCTTAGCAATGTTCAGCCCAGTAAATGCGAGTGAAGAAAATAGCGAAGTAACTCAAGTAACAGAAGCACTTTCTCAATCAATTTCAACAGAAGATGCTTCAATGTTATTGCAAAACATTGCAAACAAGCTCGAAGATGGAAATCAATTTAGAATTGATAACACAATCTACAGCATTACACAGGATACAGAAACACGAATAAGCCAAGAAGGCGAAAATATTTTAATTTCCATTATGACACAAGTTATAAATGCAGCTATTTCAACCGTTGCAGGCGAAATTCAATCTATGCAAACTAACATCATATCTAAAGAAGAAGCTGTTTCTATATTAGAAGCATGTGCTAACAGCCTTGTTGATGGAAGTCAATTTGAGCTCAACGATACAACATACACAATTGAATCTCCAAACAAATCTACAGAAAACAAAGTAGAAGAAGCTGCTGAAGAAGTAGAAGATAATGATATAGTTTCAGACGACGAAGCTTAGTTTTAATAAAATCCATATAACCGATAATGAATGTTTAAATGTTCATTATCGGTTATATAAGATAAAAAATCATGAACAACTATCATAAAAAAATCATAATTATCACAATTTATTCTATTTTTTTTCATACACAAATAATTAATTCATTTTTTGATGATAGTTTTGAAAAGGATTTCATAGAAAAAATCAATGCCCTTGAAGAGAACTCCCCTCCACCAAGTGCAAATCTCCATTCAAAATCTTTTGAAAATGCACCAAGTCATATTAACACACAACAATGCTCAACAAGTTTTTACCAACAAAATACAAATTCATTAACACTTACAAACAAAGAGAAAACAGTTAAAATAACTGAGAAGAAAAGTAATGAACAAATAATTTACATTATAGACATTACCAATCATATGCCTCAACTTCAGGTAATAAATAAATCTGAAAATCAAGAAGCTGATCACATCATTGAACTCAAAAATCTACAAAAATACGTAAAAAAATCGTTTTCTTCAAAACCTGCTATTACGAAACTACAAGAGTGTATTGACGGAGTAAACAAAGAAAACAAAGTAGATGTATCAAACAATGCAAATCAAACAATTTACACCATCGAAATCATTAGCAAAAAAGAATCCGTTGAAACGAATAGCTCTCGAAAAAAGTCTAAAAAAAGAAAACGAAGAAAATAACTCTGTAGGCCATACTACTAACCAATAGAATCTTCCATTTCCATCTTAATCAGTCGATTAATCTCAACAGCGTATTCCATTGGCAACTCCTTCACAAAACAATCAATAAAACCATTTACGATCATCGCCTGAGCCTCTTGAGATGACAGCCCTCGAGACATTAAATACACCAACTGCTCATCATTAATCTTACTCACTGATGCTTCATGCCCAATATCAACTTGATCAGACTTTATATCTACCGTCGGATACGTATCAGTTCTTGATGCTCCATCCATCAATAAGGCATCACACTGAACACGAGAAACAATATTCTTAAGATTCTTAATAACTTTCAACAAACCACGGTACGTTGTCCTGCCGCCATTTTTACTGATAGACTTTGACACAATATTAGAAGTTGTATTAGATGCACAGTGAATTATTTTTCCACCAGCATCCTGCTGTTGATCTTTACCCGCAACCGCAATAGAAATAATTTGACCACGACTCTGCTCACCTTTTAAAATGATGCAAGGATATTTCATTGTAACCTTGCTACCAAAGTTACCATCGACCCAGTCAACTGATGCTCGTTCATGAGCAATTGCTCGTTTTGTAACTAAGTTATAAACATTGCTCGACCAGTTTTGGATTGTTGTATAGCGAATATGAGAATCAGGTAAAGCAACTAATTCTACAACAGCACTATGTAATGAATTATTTCGTGAAACTGGTGCGCTACACCCTTCAACGTAGTGAATCGAACTTTTAGGCTCTGCAATAATCAAAGTTCTTTCGAACTGACCCATTTGAGATGACTCAATACGGAAATATGCCTGCAATGGTAAATCAACTTGAACTCCTGATGGAACGTACACAAAGCTTCCACCACTCCACACAGCAGAATTCAATGCTGCGAATTTATTATCATGAGAAGGAATAACAGTAGAAAAATATTTTTTAAAAAGTTCAGGGTATTCTTTAAGGCCAGAATCTGTATCAAGAAATACAACTCCTTTTTTCGCCCATTTATCCTTCAATCGTTTATAAATTACTTCAGAGTCAAATTGAGCACCAACACCAGCGAGCATTTCTCGTTCAGCTTGAGGAATTCCAAGTTTATCAAATGTTGCTTTGATATCGTCTGGAACATCTTCCCATGATGAGTGCTTACCTTTTACAGACTGAACATAATAATGAATATCATGATGATCTAAATCTGATAAATCTGCACCCCAACTTGGCATCGGTTTTGCTTCAAAAATATCTAATGCCTTTAATCGGAAATCTGTCATCCAACCTGGTTCATTTTTACGCTCAGAGATATCAGTAACAATTTTTCTATTTAAACCTTTTTCAGCGCGATATCCAATATAATCGCCTTTTTTATTAAATTCATTTGCCATATGAATCGTACCCTTCTTCTTCAATTTCATATGATAATTGCGCGTCACCAGAATGAACAATAGTTCCATCCTGCATAACATGAACAGCCGTTGGTTTTAAATAATCTAAAATTCGGCGATAATGTGTAATTACGATACAACTCGCATCTTTATTTGCTTGTAAATATTCTTGAACACAATTACCAATAGACCGTAATGCATCGACATCAAGGCCTGAGTCAATTTCATCAAGAATAATTAATTTAGGTTTTAACAATAACATTTGAACAATTTCTAAACGTTTTTTTTCACCACCAGAAAAATTCTCGTTAAATCCACGATATAAAAAAGAAATATCGAGACCAACTTGCTGTAATAATTTTTGTAATAATTCTTGAAAGTCAGCTGGAGATAATTGTTGTCCAGATACAGTGTAAATTTCTCTTAAAAACTGAAACACTGTAACACCAGGAATTGCTAAAGGTTGTTGAAATGCTAAGAAAAGCCCTAATTTACTACGATCTTGCATCGACACTGTAATTAAATCTTGATCCTTAAAATTGATCGATCCACTCGTAACTTCATACGCAGGTAAACCCATCAAACTATGAGCTAAACTACTTTTACCGGATCCATTCTGTCCCATAATCACATGTAATGAACCTGATTCAATCTGCAAAGAAAGATTCTTTACAACATCTTTTTGTTCGACACGAATTGTCACATTTTCTATAAATAACATAATAATACAAAGCCTTTTCATCTTAAATTTATATAACTAAGTATACAAGATTCAAAATGAAATCCTACAATTCATTTTCTACATAAACTTAAAACGACGAATTATTCGAAGCTAACTTCCATAAATTTCAAAAAGAATTCCTAATTATTTTAGAGCATTATAACATTCCAAATAGTCACACAGTTCAGCTCGAGCTCAGTTCAATATTTTCTACCTGATTGTATTTTTCACCTCACCCCTACTCAAAAAGCAAAAGGCATTATAACCAAAAACATCTACTGAATCAGTATTTCCTATATAAAAAAACTTTATTTACACTCCTACTTTCAAATCCCTATCAAAAGAAATTATTTCTCGTGATTCACATATAAATATTTCTATATGAAAGGATAGGGCCCGCCAGACGCCTATTACAACTATTTACAAATTTGACATCAAGAAAAGATAGGTTCATCATTACATTAATGATGAAAGTTCACCCAAATAATAATGGATATCTTGTATGATTCTTTTATGCATAATGCTTTTTTTTGCAACGTTAAACTCCGACTTCATCATTTCTTTTGATCAAAATAATAATACTCAATTCCAAGCATATTTATCATTCGAAGCTCCATGCAACCACTATCAACAATCACAGTCGAAAACGACCATTAGTTATGGTGGGTATACAGATTATTCAGGACCATTCTATCCAACGACTGGAGGTATGCCTCAACAACAATCAATGTCGAAGAAAAATTCCTACCAACTCAATCAAGCTCAACAAACTGCAATTCACAGTATGGTATCTCAAAGAGTTTCTGAAATTTCAAACTCATATCAGGCAAATATCAATGGTATGTCTGCAATGATGCAAGAAATGATACGGCAAGTTGCCATCCACAAAACAATCAGCCAATCCACAATGGAACATTTATTTGTCTTACAAATGATGGATCATCTCGTGAAAACAGGTCAAACAAATCGTGGAATCATTACACGATATCAACACCATCCATGGGTGCAAAGCAAAGATTTGAGTAATGTAACCACTGAAGAAAAGATTATGGTGAATTACATGCTCGACGGCATGACTCGTGCTCAAAATGATACGACTGTAGAATTGGCACAAGCCGGTTTACAAGCATGGATAAAATCTTACACTTCACAATCTATTGAAGAACATGAATACCATACAAAAAAATCTAATACATATTATGCAGCTATGCAGAAAAAGTTACCGGATAAATCGATTGAACAACAAGCACAATCAATTCGAAAATCTGACATAAAAGATTTATTACATAATTATGATCAAGCCAACCAAAATTCTACGGATAGCGAATATCTCAATCGACTCGAAAAACGAACACAAGCCTTAACCGAATCTAAAAAGCAGCTGAATGGTAAAAATCTTACCAAACAAGCATACTCCATGAGCCCACAAACCCGTGGGTACCTCATGGCAAACAATATGAACTATGCAGCGTTCGATACCATGTCGGCGACCAAATTCCAACATTGTTTAACACAAGAAATTTTAGGAATCATAGAATCATCTGTTGGTTCGACGCAACACACTGGGCCAAATTCAATTGTCGCAAAAATAGCATACCACAACTGCAACCTTGCTATCTCTGCACAACAACTTAACCAGTCAGCGCGAATTAAAGAAGCTGTAACGATGACAGACCTAGCCCACTTCTTTAATTCATACAGAAGATCTATACTCGACTATGAATTAGCATACCGAATCACAG
>Ga0222654_1000246_pt1 | contig 42537 bp, 26 predicted proteins | sample AntAcemetagen421_FD_179805 | JGI IMG/M metagenome (GOLD analysis project Ga0222654, IMG submission 179805) | Saline water microbial communities from Ace Lake, Antarctica - #421 | ecosystem: Environmental > Aquatic > Non-marine Saline and Alkaline > Saline | place: Antarctica: Ace Lake...
TTTGAATAAACTCACCATAAGCCATTACATGCAAGTATTTATCAACTTGCTGTTTAATAGCATCAACTACCTTGGGATGGCGGTGCCCTATATTAGAAACAGCAATACCTGAAATTAAGTCAAAGTATTTTTTGCCTGATTGATCAAAAATATATGAGCCCTCCGCATGACTTACCTCCAACTGAAGTGGATGGGGTGAGGTCTGGGCTAAGTGTGTTAAGAATGTCTCTGAAGCTGAAGGCATATGCGAAATTAATGAAGATATGCTTATTCAAATGCCTTGATCTGTTAGTTTTGATGAATGATCAGTCAACAGCCCTTAATTAGGTCCGAAAACCAACTTATTATGGGTTGTTTGTTGCTGTTGATCTTCTCTTTTTTTTATCAACTCGGCATATATCCACTCTTTTTGGAAGAACCGAGAAGAGGACTTATTGCCCTCGAAATGATTTTTCAGGATAACCTTTGGGTGCCCACCCAAACTGGAGACTTGTATTTTAGGAAACCACCTGTTTATAACTGGGTGTTGATCGCTTCTTATAAGCTTTTTGGAGAATATTCAGAGTTTGCCACACGTTTCTTTTCTGTCTTTAGTCATTTGCTGCTTTCACTAATAACTTTTCTTTTTACCCGAAAGTACCTAGGTCATTTGACAGCAGTTTTTGCTGCGATGAGCCTATTGGTAGCAGCTGATATCCTCGTTTACTTCAGTACACTCGGTGAGATCGATTTGTTCTATGCGTTGATCACAGCCATTCCAATCTTCGCGACTTATTACTTCGGAGAAAAAGGAGCATACTGGAAGCTCTTTTTGGTGGTGTACCTCTTTACAGCCATAGGCTTTTTAACGAAAGGATTGACTTCACTGCCTTATGCGGCTATTACTCTTTTGGTTTATTTCATTCATAAGCGACAGTTCAAACAATTGCTTCGTATACCTCACTTTGCGGGGATAGGCCTTTTTGCAACCATCGTAGGCGGATACTTCTATATGTATAGTCAGTACCAAGATGTATCAGGCTGGTGGGCAACATTGTTAGAGGAATCAGCAGATAAAGCAACTAATGGTGGTGTTGTAAAATGGCTTGAACATCTAGTTTCTTTCCCATTAGATACTGTAAAAAATATTCTTCCTGCAGGTTTATTAGGCCCATTGCTTTTTAGAAAAGGTGTCCGAATTAAACTCAAAGAACATCCAGTAGTTTGGTATTGTGTTTTAGTGTTCTTCTTTAATTTCTTACTCTACTGGCTTTCAATAGAGGCTAAATCTAGATATATCTATCCACTGATTCCTTTTATGATCATACCACTGATTTACATTGCACTTCAATCGAAGGTTATGTTTTGGCAGAAAGTATTGCGCATTTTGGCCATTGTATTCACAAGCATACTTGTGCTCATGCCAGTAGTTGGTTTCTTTTCAGATCAACTTGATGTTGTTCCAAACTTGAACTTGATCTGGGGACTGATCTTAGCATTATCTCTAGGTCTTGGTTATATCTTTTTGAAGCAAAAGGCCAGGCCTTACTTAGCGATTCTTGGGGTAATGGTAATATTGAAATTTGGATCCTCAGCAATAGTGCCAATGACGAGGGCGCTAGATACTGGAGCGGCTGAAGATAAAGCCTTGGCTATTGAGATTGCTGAACTCACCGAGGGTAAATCACTCAATAGATTTGGTAATGTAAGAATGTCACTTGGTATCGTTTTCTACGTTGAGAGGGGAAGGCTAGAGCCACTTTATCAAACCAAATCTACCGATGGGGACTATTATTTTATATACCCAAGTGATATAGGTAATTTTACGGGTAATGTTGAGGTGATCAAGAGATTCAATTATTGGGAGAATGAGATTCTATTGATCAAGAATCCTTGAGATACCTTAAAAACTAAAATGAAATTCATTGAAGAGATACATTAATTCATTCAAAAACATCAAGAAACCATTTCTGTTTTGGAGTGAATACTACAAACGGAAAGAAAAACCTGAGACGGATTCTTTTCACGTAACCTTGTCAGGTGGCCTTAAAGTTGAGATACCAAACGATTTGATTTCTGCCTTTGATGAAGTTTTCCTTCGCGAAGTTTATCATTCGGAAAGTAACTCAGCAATGAATATCGCTCCATTGATTATAGACATTGGCGCGAACGTTGGTTACTTCTCATTATATGCTTTTAACAACTTCAAAAAGGCCAGAGTTATCGCATTTGAACCATTTCCACCCAACTTTAAATTGCTGGATAAACACAAGGTTGAGAATGCTTTGGATAATTTGATATTAGACAAACGTGCGGTTTCTGGGACTGATTCGGTATTAAAAATCAATTTTAATCCTGATGTGGACTATTCAGTAGGAGCATCTATGGTTAACAGAGATGGTGCTAGTTCGACTTTGGAAGTTGAAGCCATAAGCCTTAAGGACCTATTCGACCAGTACAATGTCGATCATTGTGATTTATTGAAAATTGATTGTGAAGGAGCAGAATACAATATCCTATTCAATACGTCTGATGATGTATTTGATTGTATCGATAAGATTGTAATCGAAATGCATGAATGGGTGCCAAAAGAGGAGGGAACTCCTGATAAGCTGATCTCATTTTTAGAAGAAAAAGGCTTTAAAGTAGACTTTAAGAGCAACTGGATGCTCTGGGCTATCAAGTAAGAGTTTCATCAGCCTATTAATTTAAAAAAAAAAGCCCTAATCTTTCGAAAAGGGCTTTATTCAATAGTTACGTTATTCTATTTTCTTGCAATAGCTCTTTGAGCCGCTTTCACTATGTTAGCCGCATCGACACCATACTTGGTCATCAATTCAGCTGGCTTACCACTTTCTCCAAATGAATCGTTCACCGCAACCATTTCTAACGGTGCTGGGTGATTCAATGCGAGTGTTTGTGCAACGCTGTCTCCAAGGCCACCATTCATTTGGTGTTCTTCAGCAGTTACCGCACAACCTGTTTTAGCAACAGAGGCTAAGATAGCTTCAGTGTCCAATGGCTTAATCGTATGAATGTTGATTACTTCAGCGCTGATACCTTGTTCTGCTAATACAGCTTCGGCTTCAATCGCTTCCCATACTAAGTGGCCTGTTGCGAAGATCGTTACATCAGCACCTTCGATTAATTTTATGGCTTTACCAATCTCGAACTTCTGGTCAGAAGGAGTGAAGATAGGAACAGCAGGTCTTCCGAATCTTAAGTATACTGGGCCTTGATGTTCAGCTATCGCAATCGTAGCGGCTTTAGTCTGGTTATAATCGCAAGGATTAATCACTACCATGTTGGGTAGCATTTTCATCATACCGATGTCTTCAAGAATCTGGTGAGTTGCACCATCTTCACCGAGGGTTAGTCCAGCATGCGAAGCACAAATCTTCACATTCTTCTCAGAATAAGCAATTGACTGTCTGATTTGATCATATACACGACCAGTTGAGAAGTTAGCGAAAGTACCAGTGAAAGGAATTTTGCCTCCAATCGTTAAGCCTGCAGCGATACCCATCATGTTGGCTTCTGCGATACCAATTTGGAAAAACCTTTCAGGGTTCTCTTTAATGAACTCCTGCATTTTTAGTGATCCAACGAGGTCGGCACATAGTGCAACTACATTGGGATTAGTTCTACCAAGTTCAGCTAAACCAGCACCAAAACCAGACCGCGTGTCTTTCTTTTCTGTATAAGTAATTTTAGTCATCGTTTCTAGTTTAGTAGTCTCCCAAAGTTTCTTCCAATTGACCTAGTGCATCAGCAAGTTGCTCATCATTTGGAGCAACACCGTGCCACTTGTGCGTACCGACCATAAAGTCCACTCCATAGCCCATGTCAGTGGTCATCAAGTTCAAAATAGGTTTACCTTGACCCGTTAACTTCTTAGCTTCTTCGAGGCTAGAGACTATGGAAGCCATGTCATTGCCATTGCTTTCAATTACTGTCCATCCAAAGGCTTCAAACTTAGCTCTTATATTCCCTAACGACATTACTTCTTCTGTAGGGCCATCAATTTGCTGGCCGTTGAAGTCAACAGTCGCAATGAGGTTATCAACTTTGCAGTGAGCAGCATACATAGCCGCTTCCCAAACTTGACCTTCCTCTAATTCTCCATCACCCATTAAGGCGTAAATGAGGTTTTTGTCACCATTTAACTTCTTCGCCTGTGCTGCGCCACAAGCAACAGAAAGTCCTTGTCCCAGTGACCCTGAAGCAATCCGTATACCTTCTAAACCTTCTTCAGTAGCTGGGTGCCCTTGAAGGCGAGAATTGATCTTTCTGAACGTAGCTAATTCTGAAACTTCAAAATAGCCAGCCCTTGCTAGTACGCTGTACCAAACAGGGGATATGTGTCCATTAGAAAGGAAAAAGAGGTCTTCGCCTTTGCCATCCATGTCAAATCCGTCTTTACGGTTCATGGCATGGAAATAAAGGGCTACTAAAAAGTCGGTACAGCCAAGTGAGCCACCTGGGTGGCCTGAGTTGACTGCATGAACCATACGCACAATATCACGTCTAACTTGTGAAGCGATGCGCTCAAGTTCTGCTGTTGTTGGTTTACTCACTATTAAAAATTATAAGGTTGTGATTTAATCTAATATCTGGGCAGTATGATCTTTAGTTTTCACCTTGGCTATAATCTCTTCGATCACACCTTCGCCATTGATTACAAATGTAGTTCTTGCGGTGCCCATATACGTCTTTCCATACATGGATTTTTCAACCCAAGTGCCGTATTGTTCATGAATGCTTTTGTCTTCGTCCGCAATAAGAGGAAAAGGAAGGTCATATTTAGCAATAAAATTCAGGTGCTTTTTTGGTGAGTCAGAGCTGATGCCCACGACCGCGTATCCTGCTTTGAGCAGTGCATCATAATTATCTCTTAGGTTACATGATTGTGCAGTACACCCCGGAGTATTGTCTTTAGGGTAAAAGTAAAGCACTACTTTTTTACCACTGAAGTCTGAAAGTTTGATTGGGTTGCTGTCTTGGTCGATGCCCTCAAATGCTGGAGCTTTGTCGCCTACTTGTAAAGCCATATGTTATTCTAATTTTAGTTTTAAGAATGATTCGTTGCCGGCATTATCTGCCACCTTCAATTCAAACTCACCAGTAAGAGGTTTGTTTTTATCTAATCGCTCAGACCAGATTAAACTTCTTTTTGGTTCATATTTCATGAGTATCCACTCACCATTCAACTTGGCTTCGAAACTATTAATTCCAGATAGATTATCTCTAATGGTCAGGGTAATTCTTTCGTTTTTCACGCTACGCTTCTTAATAACGGGAGCTACATCATCTTTTAACAAAGTGAACTTGCCAAAGCTTGAGAAACTAAATGCGAACTTTCCTTCATCATATTTTCCACCAACAAAACCTGGGTATTTGGGGTTTGTGATGCTATAGACGTGGTATTTTTCAATGTCATCATATGCTGCTATGGGAGTGAACTCCGCGAACACCGAACCTTTTAGTGGATAACGATCTTGGTCCACTTCGAATACTTCCATTTGGGCATCATCAATAAAATGGCGGGCACGGATATATACTGTGTCGAACAATGCATTCTTTGAGAACCTTAAAGAGTAGGTGTCGCTTAGATAAGAGTGCTCATTAGCCGCTGGAATACGATCGGTAAACTGTAATGATTCAGTACCACCATTATTAAAGGTCACTTCCTGAGGAAGAAATTTTCTTAAGTCTATGAGGTATACATTTGATAGATCATTGTGGTAGGTGGGTTCAGCGATGAACGATCCCTTTTGGTTGTAAAGGGTGATGTTGTTGTTAACCGAATCCTTCGGCTGGAAAATCATTAAGGTATTGTCTTGTAGATAAGTGCTTCTTTTGGTGGGGATTTCACTCTGGATCACCTCACTTTTTTCTACTCCTTTCAGAGTCATCTCTACCAAACTTGTATTGCCAAATGCGTCCTGCAGCTTCATGTCCACTTTTTTGATTTCTTGCGGTGCTACAAAGATGAAACCATCATTGACTTTCGCGTCATAAAATTCAAGCGTGTTTCCATCATCGACATAGAGCTTATTATATCTGATTCTAGACTCTTTTTGCGCCTGATAATTGGTGTGGATGAGGATGTCCTTTTGTGTAGAAAAATTGATGGAGTCGATGTTTTGACTAAAGTAGAGTTGATCATTGACGGTGACGTCAATCAAGGGTACTCCGTTCTTGTTAGTGGCACCGTTAAGCTGGTCGTAAGTATAAATTTCAAGCCCAATTTTGCCTGAGACTTCAATAGTATCTGTTATTACATATGAACCATTTTTCTTGACTAAGGGGAATTCAAATCGACCGAATTGGCCTTTAACTCTGGCATCCATATCCATGGCTTTTAATGCCACACTTTGAACTGCAGGAGGGATGTCGTCTTCAATTTGTGTGAACTTGCTAATTCGAAGCGGGTCTAATACTTCTTGATTAAGCCCTCTAATTTCAAAGTGTAAGTGTGGACCAGTAGAAGAACCTGAATTACCAGATAAGCCAAGTATTTCACCCTTCTTCAGGATAAATTCGTTCCTTTTAGGAAATAGATTAACAGTAAACGATTCTCTTTTGTATTGATTTTTCAGGACATACTCAGCGATCACAGGATTGAACTTCTGCAAATGGGCGTAGACAGTTGTTGTGCCATTGGGATGCTGAATGTAAATGCAATTGCCATAGCCACCAGTGGCAACTCGAATTCGACTCACATAACCTTCAGCAGCAGCAAATACATTAAGGCCTTCTTTCCCTGCTGTTTTTATGTCTAAACCAGCATGAAAGTGGCTAGAGCGCAGTTCCCCCATATTTCCGCTTAGAAAATTCGTTTTATCGGGCTGAATGGGAAAGTCGTAATAGTTTTTGTCAATTCCTTGATACTGAGCCATAAGGCCAATAGGGAATAAAAAGAGTAGAAAGAGGAAAGGTTTACTTAATCTCAACTTCGAGTAATAATTTATCTTTAATATACGCTTCTAAGGTGTCACCAACAACTATAGGACCAACTCCTGCAGGAGTTCCGCTAAATATAATATCTCCCTTCTTTAACGTAAAAAACTGCGATACATATGCAATGATCTGATCGAAAGAGTAAAGCATCAGACTAGTATTACCGCTTTGTACATTTTCTCCGTTCTTTTTCAGAGAGAAATCAAGGTTAGAGAGGTCAAAATCAGCTTTCGGTAAAAATTCAGAAATAGGCGCGGAACCATTAAATCCTTTTGCTTTTTCCCATGGAAGCCCCTTCTCTTTGCATTTGGTTTGGATGTCTCGGGCCGTAAAATCTACACCAATGCCGATTTCATCGTAATATTTATGCGCGAACTTCTCTTCAATGTATTTTCCTTCTCTATTAATCTTTAACAAGACTTCCACTTCGTAATGAATGTCATTCGAAAATTCCGGATAATAAAAAGGGGAGTTATTACGAAGGATAGCTGTATCCGGCTTCATGAAAATAACGGGCTCAGATGGTCTTTCGTTATTTAATTCTGCAATGTGGTCGGCATAGTTTCTGCCAATAGCAATGATCTTCATTCGTCTACTTTTGTAATCGAAATATATAGGGTTCTTGGTCAGAATAAAATTAAAATCTTGTCTTCATTTGACAAGCGCCCAAGATTCTTCAAATTTGAAATTCATTACCCAAAATATCATGAGAAATACTTCAAAATCATTTATCGTATCCATTCTATTATTAGTGTTACTGACTTGGGCCTGTACCAAAGTGCCGATAACGGGCAGACGCCAGTTGACTGGAGTGATTGGTTCAGATCAGGTAATTGGAATGAGTGCTAATGCTTACAAGCAGGTACTTGATTCAATCCCGCTTTCTAAAAATCAAGAGCAAGTGGCCATGATTAAACGTGTAGGTACTAAAATTCAAACGGCAGTAGAAAAGTACTTAAAAGACACGGGCAACGGTAGTTTATTAGAAGGCTTTAATTGGGAATTCAACCTAATAGATAATGATAGCACAGTAAACGCTTGGGCTATGCCTGGTGGTAAAGTTGCTTTCTATACTGGGATTCTACCAATTTGTAAGGATGACCTAGGTGTAGCTGTAGTGATGGGACATGAGGTAGCACATGCGGTAGCAAAACACGGTCAAGAACGGATGAATCAGGCTTATGCAAAGCAAGTTGGTTTTTCGCTTGGAGCCATTGCATTAGGGCAAGATCCTTCAATGAGCCAGAGGTTAGTTTTTCAAGCTATTGGCCTTGGTGCTGACTTGACACTTTTAAAATATTCAAGAACTCACGAATCTGAAGCAGATGAACTAGGTTTGACCTTTATGGCGATTGCTGGATATGACCCAAGTGAAGCACCTAAATTTTGGGAGCGTATGTCAGCAGGAAGTGGGGGGCAAGCACCGCCAGAGTTTCTTTCGACACACCCTTCTCACGAGACAAGAATCAGTCGTTTGAATGCTGCTTTGCCTAAGGCAATGGAGTATTACCAAGCGAGTCAAGTTAATAATTAGTGATTGTCAACCTGGAGTTGATTGACTAAACTTGTTCAGCTGAATCCAGTGATGCTTTGTTATCCTTTTTCATAGGAAAGGCTTTTGATACGATATAACCTACTAACATAGCTAAAGCGAAAGAAGGTGCTAGCACATCAAGCTCTTTGAAATAGTCACCGATGCCTTCCATGTTAGATACAACGAACTTGAAAACTATCACGGAAGCAAAGCCGGTAATCATTGAAGCGATAGCGCCTTTTTCAGTATAGCCCTTCCAGAAAAGTGATAATATGATAACTGGGCAAAAAGTAGCAGCTATACCAGACCAGCCAAATATCATAATCCAGAAGATTTGTCTATCTGGGTATAGGTTGTAGAGCAAAATGGCGATACCTAGCGCGGCTATGGCCATAGCAACAGTAACGAGTCTTGAAAACTTTGTTAAATCTTTATCTTTTAAATCAGGTCTTAAAATCTTCTGGTAAAAGTCTCTTGTAACAGCACTGGAAGCAAGAATTAGGAGGGAGTCAATCGTTGACATGATGGCTGAAAGTACAATGGCTATAAAGATTGCGACTAGAACCGTGGGAAGAAACTGATTAGTAATCATGCTCAGAACATCTTCTCCACCAGTGCCCAATATGGCTTCCGGATCTTGTCCTTCTTTTGTAAAATAGATTCTTGCAAGAATACCTATTGTTACTGCCGCCGCATCTGTCAATAGTGTAAAAAGTAATGCAACCCACTTCCCTTTATCAATTTCATTTTCGCTTTTTATAGACATAAAACGAACATATACCTGTGGCGATCCAAGAAAGCCTAAACCAATCATAGAGAAGCCTAGAATAGTAAATAGGTTCATCAACCCATCATCACTTCTTCCCATTATTTGCGTTAGCGTTGGGTCAATAGCATTCAATCCCTCAGTGATTCCAGCGCCATGGTCCATTGAAAACCATACAACTATTGGCAACAGCACCAACCCGAAGAACATCAATATTCCTTGGAACATGTCAGACCAGACAGCGGCCACAAATCCGCCAATGAAAATGTAGGTGAGTACAATGACAAAACCAATCAGAGCACCCACTCGATAGTCAATGTTAAGCATGGACTCAAATGCAATCCCTGTAACGTCCATTTGCGATGCGACATAGATCACAACGAAAACGACTAAGATAGAAGCAGAGATGATCCTTAAAGTGTTAGTGGATGACTTAAAATGACTTTGGAGGTAATCTGGTATTGTGATTGCTTTATATTCGTCAGATCTATGTTTAAATCGTTTGGCCATGAATTGCCAGGAAACAAAAACCCCGAGTAACTCACCCAGCACTACCCAGTAGGCAGAAAAACCAGCAATGGCACCCATACCTGTGAGGCCGATTAACAACCATCCAGATTCGCCTGTGGCCCTGGCAGAGAAAGCAACTGCCCAAAAGCCCATTTTCTTGCCACCAACATAGTAGTCGCTCATGCTTTTAATGCGCCTTGACGCCAAAATCCCGATAAGAAATAGTAAGCCAACATAGCCTGCTAGCACTGCAATTTTTATGATGAAATCTTGGTCTTGCATAATGGTTACTATTTGTTGTTCGTTTAAGGGTGATTTGAATTCTGAAATTAAAAAGATCTCAACTCTAAAGGGCTTTTAAGATGTCCTTATCCCCTGAAATAAAGGAGATAATTTGTAAGCTACACATAAAATGGCACTGAAAAGGCCCAAAAAAGATGTAAAAACGTTAATTTAGCATTTATGGTAGTGAGTAGAGAAATCACTTCGCAGGAATTAGTTGGGTTTGGGGAGCGTCCTTGGATTTGTACATTAAATGAACAAAAGGCGGTCAAGATTTGAGTTCTAAAGAAAATAATCCATTAACATCTGAAACATTAAACGAGTTAGTTACATCACTTTCCGAAGAGGACAGTACAAAGTATGCTGATCTATTACTCTCAGCTAAGTTGTCTAGTGATGATTTTGAAAGCTGCTGCTCGTGGTCTAGTGAATCCTACACTAGAAATTGTGTAATCGACAATGAAGAATTCGAACTGATCCTGCTCTGTTGGCAACCAGGACAATTTACGCCTATTCACGATCATGGTGGTGAAGAATGCTGGGTGAAAATTATAGAAGGTGAGTTTAATGAGACCATCTATAAGGAAAATGAAGCTGGTAAACTTGATGTGGTTAAAACCACACAATCAAAGGCCAACGACATTACCTATATGGTTGACTTTATGGGCTTTCACAGTTTAGAAAACCTTTCTAAGAAGAAGAGTTTGTCTCTTCATTTATATGCTAAGCCTATTCGCAGTTGCCAAGTCTTCGATGAAGAAACAGGAGAGCTAACGAACAGGGACCTGACTTATGACACCATTGCATAGTTGGCAACAAACATTAAAACAACAAAATTGAATGTCTGATATTAATAGTGATTTAGCTTTATTCAATGAGCTAGTAGAAACTTTATTAAGCGAAGAAGAGAAGCATCCAGTGGCCGATAGAATCGAATCGGATGAGCTCTTCGATGCGGTGGATCTTTCGCTTAGCAAAGCTGCTATGATTGACGAAGACTTTAAGTCTGTACTTAAAGAAGTATTGGTGTCCACCCCAAAGACCGCGACAAATTTATTTTTCAACCAACTATTCGGAGGAAGACAAGGCAAGGCAGTGTTGGGTGATTTGCTGGCTGTTATGCTTAATAATAGCATGTATACCTATAAAGTTGCTGGGCCACAGGTTGGGATTGAACAAGAAATTATCAGACAATCCTGTAACCTAATAGGTTATGGCGCACAAAGTAACGGTACGTTCCCTACGGGAGGGTCTATGAGTAATTATATGGCACTGGTGATGGCGCGTGATGCTAAAGATCCCAATTGTAGGTTAGAGGGGATGACAAAGCCAATGGTCATTTATACCTCTGAAGAATCACACTATTCTAATGCAAAGAATGCGAGTTTTGCTGGCATAGGCAGAAACAATATGCGCTTCGTCAAGGCAGATTCGGCAGGCAGAATGATTCCAGAGAAATTAGAAGAACAAATCTTATCGGATATCAGTAACGGATTCATTCCAACCTATGTGAATGCTACGGCAGGCACGACTGTTTTAGGAGCCTTTGATCCGATTGAGGAAATTGCCGATATCACTGAAAAGTATAACATATGGCTTCATGTAGATGGAGCGTATTGTGGAAGTGTCATCTTCAGCGATGCTTATCGACATCTTGTAAAAGGAGTAGAGAGGTCTAACTCGTTCAGTTACAATGCACACAAAATGCTTGGAACACCATTGACTTGTTCGATCATTCTGGTGAATGATAAAAAGCACCTGCATAATTCGTTTAGCAATGATGCCGATTATCTATATCAAACCGATGGTGATGATTTTAACCTAGGTAAGACTTCCTTCCAATGTGGAAGAAGAAATGATGCCTTAAAGTTCTGGACGCTATGGAAATCAGTTGGAACAAATGGCTTGCAGCAGATTGTTGATCAGCAATTTGAACTGGCGCAGGTTGCTCGTAATTATGTTAAGAGTAATCCCGATTACACCTTATATAGTTTTGACGATTCTATCTCTATCTGCTTCAATTATAAGGACCTTGATCCTATGGCGCTTTGTACGGCACTTTATGAGCATCAGATTACTGTAGTGGGTTTCGGATCTTTTGAAGAAGATACTTTTGTACGACTCGTAACCATTAATGCAAACAATGAAGCGCATGACATCTTGAATTTCTTCAAAGTATTAGAAGAATTCGTTGAGAAGACACCCAATTTGGCAAAAGTGAAAGGCAAGATTTTGGAGGCCTAATAGTCATTAATGGAGGAGGGTTATCAAACTATTTATTAGATTTTAATCATTCTCATAAAGCCTCAGTCTGTTTTTGAGAGCGTTTAACTCATTCCTTAGTTCTTTTTCCTTTTCTAGCAGGTTAAATACTACGTCTATGCCTTCTAGGTTTACGTTTAACTCTTTGTGAAGTCTGACGATTTTTTCTAGATCGGTGATTTGGTCTTGGTGGATAAACAAGTTTTGCTCAATAATTTCAATTCGAATGAGCCCCAATTCGTTCAAAGCATTTACAAATGAAACTTCAATATTGTAATGTGAACAAAGGGTTTGCGCAGCTATTAAATGTGTTTCATTCATCTTCTTTAATTTTTTGTAACTCCCTAAATAACTCAAGTTCTTTTTCACTCAGATCAGCTGGCATCACGATATGGAAAGTGATGATCAAATCCCCAAACTTGCCCTCTTGCTTATACATTGGAAAGCCTTTTCCCTTCAATTTTACCTTTGATTCATTTTTCGTTTCAGGCGTTATTTTAAGCTTTACTTTCCCGTTGAAAGTATCAACTGTGATTTCTCCACCTAAGATGGAAGTGTATAAGTCGAGGTTGACATTCTTGTATAAGTTATCGCCTTCTCGTTTGAATTCTGTGTGATTATCAACAATGAATTTGATGTACAAATCACCATTTGGGCCATTGTTAATACCTAAGCCTCCTTTGCCTTTAATTTTTATGAGTTGACCGTTTTCAACGCCAGCAGGAATCGTTAACCTAATTTTTTTGCCATTGACCGTAAGTACTTGTTTTTGCGTGGTATAGACGTCTTTTAGATGCAAATGCAATTCTGCGTTGTAATCCTGGCCTTTAAATTTGGGACTTTGACTTTGGTGGTAAGATGATCCGCCACCCCCAAACATGGATTCGAAAAAATCGGAATACTCCTCGTTCGAAAAGCCTTGCTGGCTCGATTGCTGACGAGATTGTCGTCTTTGCTGCTGCTGGGCTTTTTCATATTCATCTCCGTGTTTCCAATCCTTACCGTACTTATCGTATTTCTTGCGCTTTTCAGCAATACTTAACACTTCGTTGGCTTCGTTGATCTCTTTAAATTTTTGCTCAGCTTCTTTATTATCCGGGTTTAAGTCAGGATGATACTTCCGAGCGAGTTTCCGATAGGCAGTTTTAATTTCCTTATCAGTGGCACTCTTCGAAACACCTAGAATTTTATAGTAGTCAATAAATGCCATTAGCGATATAGTTGATGTTTTTATGAGCTTTACTGGTTGCCTGCCAGATCTCCTTGAAAGCGCATGAATAACACTTCAAATAGAGTGTTTATAATGATGAAATAGAATGATTAATATCAGTTTTTGATTCCAGCTCATAAGAAAATCGACCTTAGCCTATCCATAGGCTTGATATAGTTTTGGTCAATACATTGATAGCTTTTATTAATAAAAATCCTTCAAAGGAAAACGCTAAATTGATGGAGGAAAAATTAAATCTATCACTTATGGAAAATAACGGACATTCGGGCGCCCCAGCAGGTAAGTGCCCATTCCACGGTGGCACTATACAACAAAGTGCCGGTGGAGGAACATCAAATCGTGACTGGTGGCCCAATCAGTTGAACTTAAACATCCTTAGACAACATTCTTCTCTGTCTGACCCAATGGATGGAGACTTTGATTATGCAAAAGAATTCTTGTCACTAGACTTAGCAGCAGTTAAAAAGGATCTTTATCATTTAATGACCGATTCACAAGATTGGTGGCCTGCCGATTATGGTAATTACGGTCCATTCTTTATTCGTATGGCATGGCACAGTGCAGGTACATATCGTATCGCTGATGGTCGTGGTGGTGGAGGTTCTGGTACACAACGTTTTGCTCCACTAAACAGCTGGCCAGACAACGGCAACCTGGACAAAGCACGTCTATTGCTTTGGCCTGTCAAGCAGAAATATGGAAGAAAGCTTTCATGGGCTGACTTAATGATTTTAGCAGGTAATTGTGCCATCGAATCGATGGGACTTGAAACCTATGGTTTTGCAGGCGGTCGTGAAGACGTTTGGCAACCAGAAGAAGATATTTATTGGGGTTCTGAAGGCGAATGGTTGGGTAACAAACAGCGCTACGCAGAAGGTGAGTTAGAAGCAACACTTGGGGCTGTTCATATGGGATTGATTTATGTAAATCCTGAAGGGCCTAATGGAAACCCTGACCCTGTGGCTTCGGGCATGGACATTCGTGAGACGTTCGGTCGAATGGCCATGAATGATGAAGAAACTGTTGCTCTCGTTGCAGGTGGACATACCTTTGGTAAAGCACACGGTGCTGATGATCCTGATAAGTATGTAGGCAGAGAGCCAGCAGGAGCGAGCATCGAAGAGCAAGGCTTAGGCTGGAAAAACAGCTTTGGTACTGGGTATGGTGATGATACAATCACTAGTGGTATTGAAGGTGCTTGGACACCGAACCCTACACAATGGGATCATGACTATTTCAGAGTACTGCTTGATTACGATTGGGAATTGACCAAGAGTCCAGCAGGAGCACACCAATGGACACCAACAGCAGCTTCTAATCCTGATGTGGCACCAGCAGCGGGTGATGCGACTAAAACGCAGCGTCTGATGATGACAACTGCGGATATGGCTTTGAAGAATGATCCGGCATACTTAGAAATTTCTAAGCGTTTCCGTACCGATCAGGCTGCTTTCGAAGAGGCATTCGCAAAAGCATGGTTTAAGTTAACCCATCGTGATATGGGGCCGAAGGCTTTGTACTTAGGTGCTGAAGTTCCTGCCGAAGATTTGATCTGGCAAGATCCAATTCCAACGGCTACTTTCGATTTAATCAATGATGCAGATGTTGCGTCACTGAAAGCTTCGATTCTCGCTTCAGGCTTAACTGTTTCACAATTAGTTTCTACGGCTTGGGCTTCGGCTTCAACTTTCCGTGGTTCCGACAAAAGAGGAGGAGCCAATGGTGGACGTCTTCGTTTAGCACCACAGAAGGATTGGGAAGTGAATAACCCTGCTCAATTGGCTAAAGTATTAAAAGTCCTTGAAGGTATTCAGTCAGAATTCAACGGCGCACAGTCTGGAAACAAAGGCGTTTCTATGGCAGACCTCATCGTATTAGGTGGATGTGCAGGTGTTGAGCAAGCAGCTAAGGCTGCTGGTAACGACATCACCGTTCCTTTCACGCCAGGTCGTACGGACGCTTCGCAAGAGCAAACTGATGTAGATTCTTTCCACGCGCTGCATCCAATTGCAGATGGTTTTAGAAACTACTACGTGGCTAAGCACAAGACTTCAGGTGAAGAAATGCTCGTTGATAAGTCTCAACTATTAACCTTAACACCACCTGAAATGACCGTTCTAGTTGGAGGCATGAGGGTATTGAATACGAATTACAACGGTTCTCAGCATGGTGTTTTCACTGGCACACCAGGGGCATTAACCAATGACTACTTTGTGAACTTATTGGATATGACCACCACTTGGAGCGCTGTTTCAGACACTGATGAAGTATTTGCAGGTCGTGACCGTAGAACAGGAGAAGTAAAAGGTACAGGAACTCGTGTTGATTTGATCTTTGGCTCTAATTCAGAGTTAAGAGCATTAGCCGAAGTGTACGCCTGCGAAGATTCAAAAGAGAAATTTTTGAATGACTTTGTAGCGGCTTGGGATAAGGTGATGAACCTAGATCGTTTTGATTTAGCTTAATTACTGCGATATATACCTAATTAAAAAAAGGTGACTCAGAAATGGGTCACCTTTTTTGTTTTTCAATTGGCGCTAGGGCCTATTTTTTCTTGCGTAATACCCAAGGAGAAGGTTGATTTATGCGGTTTCTAAAATAAAGGAGCACCAGCGACACTTATGGACATAATACCGGCCCTGGCGCCTGAGCTTGATTCTTCAATAACTGAACTTTGATCGTGTCTTTAGCTGTTGTCCCAAGCCATTGGTGCACTTCTGTGGTCACTCCACCTAGATATTGTTCACCTGATGGCCCTGTTTCATAACCAGCGATCACGATCACATTTTTACCATTTGCTGTAAGTAGGAATTTAGTTCCTCTTGGTGGTCGTTCTCCTTTAGCCCACATCATTGTCATAAACCACATTTCCATTTCTGCTGATAATTCTGATCGCTGAACTTCGCCTACTGAGCCTTGCCCAAAGTGGCCTCCTTCTTCTGGCGTCCATTCTTTTTGCCATGGCTGAGGATAGAGTTTCTCCATTGTCATGGTCGGATCATGCTTAATGTAGGCCTTAAGTGATCTTTTTAAATGAGTCTTTATGCGTTTATGCTTAGTGCTAGGCCATTGCTGTCTGATAAACTTATCTTGACTGGTTACATAATGGCTTTCCTCTACAAATCTGCCAGAAGCAGGCAGTTCGATAGTTCTAAGCCATGAGTTGTTCTGTGCTGTAGATTCCTGCTTGATGGTGGTCGAAACTACTTGACAAGTTTCAGAAGAAAATGAATTCGTTCGTGTAGGGGGAAATTGAGAGTCTTGAATTCCTAAAAAGAGGGTAATTAGGAAGGTTGTCAGTGTGAAAGGACTCATCAAAGGCTTATAAAGTGTTGTTTTTACTTATTGGCTAACATGAAGATGTGTGTTGGAAAACTACGACAATTCTCTGAACGCCTCATGCACCAGTTTTAGTATTTGAGGTTCGAACCTAAGATTAGATAATTTTCATCCTAAATCAACATCTTTGCATTGGTGACCGAAGCAAACCTTCCCATATCCAATAGACAAGAAGCTTCGGCACTGTTAAAGACTCAGATTCAGGCCGTAGAACAAGAGCTTGATCACGTTGAGCAAAAGACCATTGCCTTTGAAAACACCTTGCGTAATGCGCTAGCAGACCAATTGATTGAAGTACAGGAACTAAGTGTGCTGTACAAAGAACAGAAACGGGCTAAGAAAGAAAAGCGGCTAGGACAAAAAAGAAAGGGTAAAAATTATCAAGCCCCAGAAGGACTCAAGCAAGTTTCAAAACCAAAGCCTTCGGTAAAGGATATGGGAGAGGAGATGGAACGAAAACGGCTATATAGAGAGGCCATGTTGCAAGTACATCCAGATAAATTCGCTACAGAAAGCAAGGAAGAACACCTAGATATAGCTACAGAAATGACTTCTAAGTTGATCGATATATACAAATCTGGAACCCTTGAAGAACTCCAAAGCTTCCATGCCCATATATTTAAGGGTAATGCGCTAGCCATTGCCGAGGATAAGATGAACAACGTTGCCGAGGATAATTACTTGCAGAAGGAACTTGAGCGACTCACAAATGAATTGCATTTAGCCAAGGCAAGACATACGTACGAAGTACTTAATCAATATGACGACCCGCTTATCTTCATTGATGAGCTAATGATTTACTACCGAGATCGTATTCAGAAATTGAGAAGAAGAACCAGGGTGAAGGATTGATTTTAATGCAACAACTGTGAAATCAAACTTCTTTCGTCATTCTGAGTAAGGGTGATTCCTGCTAAAGAATTTCTCAATCGAAAGAATCTGGTCTTCGTTTTAGGGAGATTCTTTCGGTCATACTTCCCTCAGAATGACGTTCCCTTTTTATTCCCCTACTTTCTCATGCGCAGAAGCTTCACCGCGTTCGCTGGAGCTTTAGCGGATGAGAAGCGAAGGAGCAGCGAGGGGTGGGTTTTAATTCAACAACTGACTTATCAAACTCCTTTCGTCATGCTGAACTTGTTTCAGTATCTCATTGAAGTAGACCCTGAAACAAGTTCAGGGTGACGTACTATTTTAGTTTAAAAGTTGGCTAATCAATGACACTGAGAATATCGTCAACATAAACCAACCAATGAACCCTTGAATAATCGCCAAGTAACGCGGTAGCCCTTTGATGGGGATTTCTCCAAAACCAAGGGTGGTGAAGGTGTTAATGCTCAGCATCAAGGCATTCAGCATTTTGATGAGCATATCATACGCCAATGCAATGATGAAGATGACAATGGTCAGTGCTGTTTTAAGTCCTCTCACCTTCGGGTCTGTTTCTTTCCAACTTCCTTTTAAGAAGTCTACCCGACTGAGCAGTTGGGAGTAAACAGTAGTGCCTGCTGTTGACCAACGCAATAGCGGTTTAGCTGCGTTGTAAAAAAATGCGGGTACCTCATCCTTATGGTCGTCTAGTACCTTTCTAAAGGCATGACTGCTTTCTATCTCTTCACTTTGGCCTTCCAAATAAACATCTTGAATCCCTTTGTTTAATCTCAGGTATTTATGAAAAAATAAGAAACGATCTTTAATTCTATTCTTCCCATGGCTATCCCAATGGTTGGGGAAGAAGAGGTAGATTAATGCGAATGTGAAGATTACATAGACAGAGAAAGTAATGGCTTTGGCAGGCTCTGTACCGTATGCCGAGAATAGCTTGAGAAACTGGTTGATTCTCCATTTAAAGAAACTGTCGAAAGATGGACTTTCTCCATACAGGAACCCAAGCCTGCTCGTTTCTAGGTTTTTAAGTTGTATGTAGACTTCGTTTGCAAACTCTGTATCATGTTTGTCTTTATAAAACCTATAAAACTTGCCTAAACTGCTGATCTCAGTTTTATAAGCATCAGTTTGTTCTGTAAGGCTTGATTTAAATTTATCTAATAAGTTATAAGCTTGATATTCAGAGTAGTAAGCCAATGAATCTTCTGAACCACTCTCTTTAAATGCAGACATATGCCTATTGCTCCAAAGATCATATGATGTTTTATCATAAATACCATTTTCAAATTGATTCCAATCTATCACAGCCTGATCTGGCGAAATAGATTTAGTAGAGATTAGAGTGGTCCCTTTAATTCTGTTGTTTTTGATGAGCAGATTAGGGGATAGGTCAGTTCGTAGATCAAAAAAGGTAACGGCAGATTCGAATGAATTCTCCTCTATTAAGGTTTCGTTTGAATTGAACAATTCTATTGAGAGATTATCCCCAATGAATTTATTTTCCTGAAGGTAGACGGCTCCATTTCCATTGAATAAAAGCCTAAATGGGATGTCTCGATTGATGTGAAAGGTATTTTCATAAAATGAATAATTCAATTCTTTGGTATTTGAATTACTATTAACAGCTATGCCACTATTAAATTGATTATCAGACAGACTGATAAACTTATTTCGGTCTTGATCATCCAAATCCTCAAAAACTTTAGCAAAATCTTCAAAGTTGATTACCCAAAATTCATCATTGAAAGTGCAGTACTCCATATCAATGTTTTTGATATTAACCAATCGTACATGTTTGTTGAATGTGTAATTATTGATACTTACATTTCCTGATCTTAATGCCCGCGGAAGGCTTGAATCAAAAAGTATGTTTTCTAACTCTAGGGCTTTGTTTATGATATGTTTAGTGGTGGAAGGAGCAATGCCGAAACTATCAAGAGGTGTATAAAAGCGTTGATCTTGACTTTCATCAAATCGAATAATGGCATTTTTCAGTCTAAAAATAGAGTCCGTTTCATCTTCGATCATCCTAAAGAACTCTGAATAGGAGTACTCTTGGTATTCTACCTCTTCTTGAGCAAAAGAGAGGAGCGGTAGGAGTAGGCAAAGGCCTAGAAGGAAGTGTCGCATTTTGATTGAAGCTTTGGCCTTAAGATAAGCAGTTATTGGGTAATCAGGAAATGGGTAAGCTACTAGCTTCAAGCAGAGGCTTAAGCCTTGAGCCTCAAGTTCCAAGCTTCAAGTTACCGTCATTCCCGCGCAGGCGGGAATCACCATTTCAAGACTCGAGTTCCTTTCGGGAGATTGCCACGTTGCATCCTTTCGCTAGCGCAAAGTCTGCGCCTCGCAATGACCTACTAATTCCCCTCCTTACGAAGGAGGGGTTAGGGGTGGTTGGATCTAATTCAACAATTGACTTATCAAACTTCTTTCGTCATGCTGAACTTGTTTCAGTATCTCATTGAAATAGACCCTGAAACAAGTTCAGGGTGACGTACTATTTTAGTTTAAAAGTTGGCTAATTAATGATACTGAGAATATGGTTAGCATAAACCAACCGATAAAGCCTTGGATAATGGCTAAGTAACGTGGCAAACCCTTGATGGGAATCTCTCCAAAACCTAGTGTGGTGAAGGTGTTAATGGAAAGCATCAGGGCATTCAGCATTTTGATAAGCATATCATAGGCCAATGCAATGATAAAGATGATGATGGTTAGTGCTGTTTTGAGCCCTCTAACTTTGGGGTCAGTATCTTTCCAACTACCCTTTAAGAAGTCTACTCGGCTGAGTAGCTTGGAGTAAACAGTAGTGCCGGCAGTTGACCACTTAAGTAACGGGCCAGCAGCCTTATAAAAAAAAGTCGGCACTTCATCTTTATGATCGTCCAGAACCTTTCTAAAGGCATGGCTGCTTTCGATTTCTGCACTTTGTTCTTCTAAATAGACATCTTGAATTCCTTTATTGAGCCTTAAGTATTTATGAAAAAATAAGAAACGGTCTTTGATGCGATTCTTGCCATGACTATCCCAATGGTTGGGAAAGAAGAGGTAGACCAAAGCAAAGGCGAGGATTACATAAACGGAGAACACGATGGCGCGTGACGGCTCTGTACCGTAGGCAGAGAAGATCTTTAGAAATTGATTGATTCTCCATTTAAAGAAGGTATTAAAATGTGGGTCTTGCTGATAGAGGTAGCCCAGTCGTAAAGTTTGAAGGTCTTTAGACTCCACATAAACCAAATTGGCATAATCAATGTCGTTTTGCGCCCGATATAAATTGATAAACCACCCTTTAACTCTTTGTTCATTTTTATAATTGTTTTCATTTTCGAATCGAATACGATTAAAGTATTCGTCTAAATACTTCTTATCCTGTGGTCTAGCACTTTCATTTTTTAAACTATCAGCATTGTAGAGTTTCTCTAGTTCATTGTATTTATTACCAGCCATGGAAAGACCATTCAATGCAGGCCAATCAAGCACCACATCTTCATTGGGCATGGCCATAAGGGTTACATACCCCTTAACCACATTATTGCTAAATTCGTAACTAACTTTTGTAGGTGAAGACAGCGTCAAGTTTTCCATATCGAATGTGTTGTTAATGACGCTAGAAACACCCGCTTCACTCAAGTTCAACTGTATTCCTTTAGCTGAAAAGACATTGTTTTCAATGAGGAAAGCATCCAGATTTAAACTTCCAAAATAAGTACTAAAGTGATCACTACTTTTGATTTTTGAGTCTCTTAAAGCAAAAGTCACTGGAATACCTTTGCGAAGACTAAGAGCTATAGGCCCATTCGCTTCATCATATCGGAGCCCGTTTTTGAAAGTACTAGATTGCAACCATGTGAATTGTGCCAGGTCCTTCGGTGCGTTTTCTACTATATCAGAGATGTTTTCATTGAGGCGAATTAAAAGCTGGTCTTGAAATGTGCAGGAGCTGATAAGAAAATTAGTAACGTTAAATAGTCTAACCTTTTTTTGAAATGAAATATGATGAAGAGCTCCACTAAGACTTTCATCGCCAGCTACAGTATAGCTAAACTGTACGTTAGTCAGCTCTAGCGCTTTGTCAACAAAGATGCTGTCTTGATTATCGTAGACTTGCAATGAGGAATTATTATCAAATTCCCCTTCAAAAAAATAATTGTCAGTGCTTAGGTCCCCCTTTATAATGGCGTTACTCAATCGAAATACAGAATCCTCCTCATCTTCAATCATCTGAAAGAACTCCGTGTAGGAGTATTCTTTGTATTTGATTTCTTCTTGGGTCTTTGCAGCAAAAGCGAAGAGAGTAAGTAAAACTGTAAAAAGGGCAGTTCTAAAAATAGATTTTGGCATAAGGTTGATTTGGTGCTTTAAGGTATTGAAATACTGTCGTTTGCGCAAGGGTGAAAAACTCTCTCGATACCGTCATTGCGAACGCTTACGCCTTAGCTAAAGCGATGGCTGTGACGAAGCAATCTGTTTGTTCTTGACCACTGCTGTTCTGAACAGACGGATTCTTTCTTCCTCGTGCCTCGTCATCAGAATGACGGTGCTGTGAAGGATAACGTTCATTTTTTCTATTCCTCCCCTTTCTTTTGCACGACTTATTCCCCTCCCTGGAGGGGTTAGGGGTGGGTTCTTAATTTAACAACTGACTTATCAAACTCAGCTTTTGCCCCTGCCCTAATGCTTTCGCTGAAGCTTCACTGCGTTCGCTGGAGCTTTAGCGGATGAGAAGCGCAGGCGCAAGGGTGAATCGATCCAGTTAGGTTAACAATTTCGAAATCAAGCTTCTTTCGTCATGCTGAACTTGTTTCAGTATCTCATTGAAGTAGACCCTGAAACAAGTTCAGGGTGACGTTCTATTTTATTTCCCTCCTTGGAGGGGCTAGGGGTGGGTTAATTTAACAACTGAGAAATCAATGACACTGAGAAGATTGTCAACCCCGACACGCTTTTCAAGCGCCCATCAGCCCATTTGAAAGCCACTGAGTTTGATCTTCGTCAGTTTACGCTTGGTATCCAGAGGGAAATCTCCCTTCATCATCCAATCGTAATAACCTCGTTCTTGATTGAGGACATCTATAACTGGGCGGCCCTTGTGTTTGCCAAAGTTGAATACTTCCTGCTTCTTATCATTGAGCACTATTCTACCGGCGAGATCTACCATGTTAGAAGCTACCAATTGGTGAATAGTAGCCATGTCGTTTTCGATCTTACCAACCGTTTTTCCAGTGGTATCTTTTGCGTCCATGCCATTGTACTTTTCGATTTGGGCTTTGAATACCTCGAAAGTCGCGTCATTATCAGCTTCGGCACCATGTGCACCGACAAGCTCTTTACCACAATAGAATTTATAGGCAGCGGATAGCGTACGTTGTTCCATCAAGAAGAAGATCTTCTGCGCATCAATAAGCTTGCGGTTGCTTACGTCAAAGTCAACATCTACTCTCAAAAATTCTTCAACGAGGAGGGGGACATCAAAACGAACAATGTTATAACCGCCTAAATCGCAGCCTTCTAAGAATTTTGCAAGGTTCTTTGCGAGTTCTTTAAACGTTGGCTGATCTTTTACTTGCTCATCACGAATACCATGGATCATAGCAGATTCTTCTGGAATCGGAATAGTAGGGTTGACCAGTTGAACCTTCTTTTCGGTGTCGCCATTTGGCATCACCTTCAGCATGGCGAGTTCTACAATTCTGTCTTGAGAAATGTTAATCCCCGTAGTTTCTAGGTCAAAAAATACAAGTGGGTTTTTTAGATTGAGTTGCATTGAGTTCTTAATTCAGAATTGATTCTTTGATTTTTTCAAGGTCAAGGCCACCGTAGTTACCTGAACTCATTAAAAGTAAGTTTTTGGCTGCCCATTTCTGAGATAAAAGATGATTTTCGAGGGTTTCAGCATCTGTAAATAGTTTTATATTCGACCGCTGAAAGGCTGTTTTGATCTCTTCTTCGCTAATCATTTCCAAGTTCTTGGCGGCTACAGTCTTTGGGTTGATAAATACTAAAGCTTCATCTGGCGAGTCAAAGGTATGCGCGTACTGATCGATAAAGTCCTTATTCAAACTACTGAAAGTATGAAGCTCGATGCAGGCGACTAAAGTTCTATTGTCAAATTGATCTTTGACGGCAGTAGAGGTAGCTTTTAATTTAGAAGGAGCATGGGCGAAGTCTTTGAAAATAGTGGTTTTATCGTTTTCTCCCAGTTTCTCCATGCGTTTTGAAGCACCAGCAAAAGACTGAATGTGATGGTAGAACTCCTCATCAGTTACATCAATCTCGTTCAATATATTTTTGGCTACCTGAAGGTTCTGCATATTATGCTGGCCGAATACCTGAACGGGTGTTTCCTTTCCATTATGTAAAAGGAAGGTGTTCTGGTCTCTAATTTCAGAAGGGTGAGGGCCATACGGCAACAGATTGGACGGGCTGCCTACCTTTTCTACTAAGGCACACAATGCTTTGTCTTCTTCAGCAAAAAACACTGTGCCTTTCTTCGGAGTAATCCCAATAAACTTTTCGAACTGAAGTTTATAATTATCTAAAGTGGGGAAGACGTTATAATGATCCCATGCAATTCCTGAGATAAGCGCTAAATCATGTTTGTAATGTAAAAACTTAGGCCTTAAATCGAGAGGTGAGGTAGTGTATTCGTCACCTTCAATAACAATGACTGGGGCATCAGAAAGTTGCACCATTTGATCAAAACCTTCAAGCTGAGCACCAACCATATAGTCAAAATCTTTGCCCATGGACTTGAGCACATGCATGATCATAGAAGTAATGGTTGTTTTACCATGACTACCGGCAATGACCACTCGTTTTTTGTCCTTTGAGGCTTCGAAAATGAACTCTGGAAAAGACAATATATTTAGTCCAAGTTGCTGAGCTTTAAGCAACTCTGGATTGTCAGCCTTGGCATGCATGCCTAAGATGATCAGATCAAGGGCAGTGGTTATTTTATTTTCATCCCAGCCCTCTTTATCTGGTAGCAGTCCGTGATCGGCTAGGTTAGTTTTGGAGGGGTCGAAGAAGAAATCATCCGATCCAGTGACTTGATTATCAAGGTTTTTGAGGCAAATGGCAAGATTATGCATGACAGCTCCACCTATGGCAATAAAGTGGATGCGTTGATTTGAAATCATGAACGAGCGGCTAAAGTGAAATCAAAAATAAGATAAAAGAAATGCCTTCCCAAGTTCGTTTTCACTTTAACAATCATCCAAAAAATGACTGAAAAGGCATTGTGTAAAACTTCGTTGATAGCTTGGGGAAAAGTAAAAAATATAAGGTTTGTTCTGTTGCAGAATTGGCTCTAAGTTTGAATAATGGAAAAGGATAAAGCAGCTGTATCACGCGCCAATTATAAGTCCCGAAGTGGACTAAGCGAAGCTGCCCAACTCGGTAAATTGCCTCCGCAGGCAGTAGACTTAGAAGAAGCGGTTCTCGGTGCGCTGATGTTGGAGAAAGATGCTTTGACTAATGTCATTGATATCCTTCGTCCTGAATCCTTCTACAAAGAGGCGCATAAGGAAATTTATCAAGCGATTTATGACCTTTTCCAAGCTTCAGAACCTATTGATATTCTCACTGTCACCAGTCAATTAAGAAAGACTGGTAAGATTGAAATCGTTGGTGGTCCTTATTACATTACACAGTTGACTAACCGTGTGAGTTCGGCAGCCAACATTGAGTACCACGCCAGAATCGTTGTAGAGCAATCCATCAAAAGAGAGTTGATCAGAATTTCTTCAGAAATTCAGAAAGATGCTTTTGAAGATACGACTGATGTCTTTCAGCTCTTAGATAAGATGGAGCAATCCCTTTTCGAAGTGTCTGAGAGTAATGTTCGTAAGGAGTATGATAGCATGAAAAATATCATGGCTACTGCTCTTGAAGAAATTCAAATCAGAAGAGAACATAAAGACGGACTAACCGGTGTGCCATCAGGGTTTACAGCCCTTGATAGAGTAACTTCTGGTTGGCAAAAATCTGACCTTGTGATTATCGCTGCAAGACCTGCTATGGGTAAGACAGCATTTGTGGTGTCTGCCCTAAGGAATGCTGCGGTTGATCACGGCCAAGCTGCTGCGATATTCTCTTTGGAGATGTCGTCTGTGCAGTTGGTAAACCGTCTAATTTCTGGAGAAGCAGAGTTAGAAGGAGAGAAGATCAAAAAAGGAATGCTCGCTGAGCATGAATGGGCACAATTAGTCCATAAGACAGCAAACTTGACCAAAGCCCCCATATTTATAGATGATACCCCTGCACTTTCAATCCTCGAATTGAGGGCAAAGTGTCGAAGGTTGAAACAACAGCATGATATTAAGCTAATAGTAATTGATTACTTGCAACTGATGTCAGGCGACTCCTCAAAGAGTGGAGGAGGAGGAGGTAACCGTGAACAGGAAATCGCCTCTATCTCTCGTTCTTTGAAGAACTTAGCTAAGGAGCTCAGTGTGCCAGTAATTGCGCTGTCACAGTTGAGTAGAGCCGTAGAAACCCGAGGCGGAGATAAGCGTCCCCAGCTTTCCGACCTTAGGGAATCCGGATCAATTGAGCAAGATGCCGATATGGTAATGTTCTTGTATCGTCCTGAATACTATGGTATTACACAGGATGAAAACGGCATGCCAACCCAAGGAATCGGTGAAATAATTATCTCCAAGCACAGAAATGGGTCTTTGGAGAATGTACAACTTAAGTTCATCGGTAAATATACCAAGTTTACAGATTTAGACTCTAATCTTGGCGGAGGTACTTACGGATCGTCCTTCCCAGTAGATGGAACCTCCAGTTTCGAAGCTGGAGCGGACGGTGGTGGATCTGTGACCATTCAGAGTAAGGCAAATGGTGGTGGAACTCCTAATTTGCCTGCAAGTAATGAGGAAGCACCATTCTAGCCTTAAATTAGCCAATTCATGAAAGGTTTATTGATCACCGATCACAAAGAAGAACCCCTACTATTATCTGAAATTGAAAAACCTACCGTAGGTAAGGGACAGGTTTTGATCCATATGAAAGCTGTTGCGCTTAACAGAAGAGATCAGTGGATCAGACAAGGCATGTACCCCAACATTCAATTCGGAACCGTGTTGGGTTCAGATGGAGCGGGTATTGTGTCAGCAGTAGGAGAGGATGTTTTGGCCAATTGGCTAAATAAAGAAGTTATCATCAACCCAAATGTCAATTGGGGAGACGACCCGAAAGCACAATCCGCTGAGTACTCAGTTTTAGGCATGCCCTCACATGGTACCTTCGCAGAATATATCGCAGTAAATCTAGATGGGCTAATTGATAAACCAAGTCATATGACATGGTCAGAGGCTGCTGCATTGCCTTTAGCGGGGCTTACAGCTTATCGTGCACTATTTCATCATGGTGCAGTGTCAAAAGGGAAGAACGTTTTGATTTCTGGCGTTGGTGGAGGCGTGGCTCAGTTTGCTTTTCAATTCGCTGTTGCCGCTGGAGCCAACGTTTACGTGACATCAGGTAATCAAGAGAAATTGGATAAGTGCATCTCGATGGGAGCCAAAGGAGGCTATTCCTATAAGGAAGAAGTTTGGTTCAAGGCTGCTCAAGCAGACTCAGGAGGTTTTGATGTTGTGATTGACAGTGCCGGTGGCAATCAGCTGAATGACTTTATCAAAATCATGAAACCAGCGGGTAGAATTGTCTTTTATGGTGCAACCAATGGCACACCTCAAAAGCTTGACATGTTCCGCATGTTCTGGAATCAGATTACATTACAAGGCTCAACCATGGGCAACGATCAAGAGTTTAAGGAGATGGTTTCATTTGTGAATGAACACGAACTAAAGCCTATTGTCGATTCTGTGAGACCATTCGATCAAATTATCTCTGCCTTTGACGATATGAAGTCGGGTAAGCATTTTGGTAAGTTGGTTGCGGAGTTTTAATCTAAACGTTTTGGGTTGGGTCAGGTATTCTGATCACGAACCACACGCCACTTCCCTCATTTTTCTGTTCTATTGTCGCGTCTAACTGTTCTAAGAGTAAGCTAATAAGTTTAAGGCCGAGTGTTTTTTTGTCCTTAGGTTGATCGATAATTCCTCGGCCATTATCAGCGTAAATTAGAACAGACTCATTTTCACTATGGTATCCTTTCACTGTGATTATTCCGCTTTTAGAGTCTTTAAAGCCATGTTTGAGAGAATTGGTAAAGAATTCATTGAGCACCATTGCTAAAGGTACTGACTGTTCAAAACCAAGCTCGAATCCTTCACAATCAATTTGGACTTGAATTTTACTCGGATCGCTCAATGCATTGCTCAATTCATTGAAAAGCTCCTTCAAATATTCTTGAAAACTAAATTTGTTTACTCCTTCTGAATTATAGAGGCTCTCATGTGCTAAGGCCATTGATTTAACTCGACCTCTCAGTGTAACCAAAGTGTTCTTAAAGTCATCGCTATTTTCACCAACTTCTTGCAGGTAAATTAACCCAGTCAGGACAGATAGATTGTTCTTTACTCTATGGTTTAACTCTTTATAGAGCGTGGTTTGATGGTTTAATGATGATTCTAATTCACTATTTGCCTTCTGAATTTGTAGGCGCTGTGCATTGAGTAAATCGTTCTTCTTACGAAACCTCACATTAATAAGGAATGTCGCAAGAGAAAATAGGAGCAGCACACTTGCCGCGATTAATGCAATAATATATGCCCTTTTATTGCTTACAGCTTCTTCTTCAGCAGTTAAGGTGCGTTGCGCTTGTAATTGCAACTCTTTTTCGGTTAAGTCTTTTTCATAGCCAATGGCTAAGTCATTCAACTCGATTTCATGTATCGCATTGATATTATTAATCGCTGATAAAAGCGATTTTTCATGAAATTCTAAGCTTTTTTGCCTTTGGCCAAGTCTACTATATAAATTGGCAAGGTAGTCGTAAGTAGTCTGTAGAGGGCCAAACCATTTATTATTCTCTTGAATTTGAAGAATGTCCTGAGCATTTTTAATAGCTAATTCATTGTTTCCAGCTCTGAAGTGATAGATGACAATGTTATTGACTATTTCCACATAGTCTCTATAGCGCTCCTGTTCAAATAGTAAATCCTTTGCTTCATTGAAATAGCCCAAGGTGATGTCTCCCTCAAGTTTTCGATTCAAGGCATTGAAGCCGAGTTCGTTCAGAATGAGAGACTTCGTGAGTACTTCATTCGATTGGCTCAATAAACCCAGCCCTTTATCGGCATAATAAAGGAGGCTATCGGTATTTCCTGTGACTTCAGTACACCATGCAACTTTTCTGCTATACCAATAGGCCAATAATTCATTGCTTGGTTCTGAATCTTTAAATAAGTCTTTTGCCAATTCTAAATGTTTTCCAAAGAGACTAAACTGACGAAGTGCGCGATAATATTCTGCGAGCAAGCAATTGACCTCAGCCAACTCAACAATATTGTTCGATGCTTCATGATATTCTTTCAACCATAAATAATCTTGCAGCGCCTTCTCATATCTTTTTTGAACTTTATACATATAGGCCCTGTCCTTAATAATGGCCGTTTTTAGTGGAGTATTTTTTAATAATTGAATTCGGGTATTGATCTTACTAAGTATAGAATCGGCACTAATAAAGTTACCGCGGTTAATAAGCTTTCTAACGTATTTGTGATAGACAAGAATCGTATCATTGTTCTGCTCTACAGCATAGGCTAAATCGTTTTGAAATGAGCTAATAATTGACTGAGGCCCGTCAATTTGCTGCGCTTGGGCCTGATAATTAAAAAGCGACATGAATAATACTATTCCAGTCAGTTGGGTCAGAATTGATTTATATTTCTCAATCACGCTTAAATCTGTGAGTAATTATTTATTTAAGCAAATGGCCTATTTTGTTTTATGCTATTTTGAAAAGAGATATAACTTTTTTCGTAAGTTTCTGATGTACTCTATTTTTTTTGATCTATGGATTCTTTTGAGATTTTGATTGTTGAGGATGAATTAATCATCGCTGCTACGCTGGAAGAAATGTTACGACAATTAGGGTATAAGCATATCAAACGATGTAAAACGCAGTCTAAAGCCTCAAGGATTTTGACAACTGAGCGCATTGATTTGGCAATTTTAGATATCAACTTGGATGGTGGTCAAGAGGGGCTTGAGTTAGGAGGGATGTGTCATGAGAAAGGTATTCCATATTTCTTCTTAACCTCATATTCGGACCGCAAAACACTATTGGATGCAAAGGACAAAAAACCTGGTAGCTATGTCATAAAGCCCTTTTCTCCAGAAGAAATTATGGTGGCAGTTGAAATGACGCTGATGCATAGTCAACCAGAAATGGTAGACAAGTTGAACAAGGCAAAAGAAGTATTTGAACTATCAGCTCGCGAAGTAGAAATAGTAGAATTAATGGCGATGCGTTTGAGCAATCAAGAAATAGGGGAAAAGCTCTTTCTTTCACTTAATACCGTCAAATACCACATTCGGCATATATACGCCAAAATGGATGCTTCTACGAAACAGCAAGTAATAGAACGCATCGACAGTACCTGGATGCAAAAGAGCTAATTAAGTATTTAAACAACGATTTTTTAACAACTACCCGTTTTGGGTGGTGTTAGTGATTTATGGTTTGTCTAATTTTAATTACTCGAGTTGTGCATAAACTGCTCGAATATTGTTCGACCTAACTTATTGTATATGAACCTAACGCTACCCACTACGGGGGTGCTGTCTAGCACTTTCCTATCGGTGATTGCTTTCAGCAAATCACGAGCAACACTTGTAAGCATCGCACTCTTGATGCTTATTTCAATTCAAACTTACGGACAGGATAATGACTGGAAGCTTCTTACCACTATCGATGGTGTTGAGGTCAGTTATTTGAAAGGTAATTGTGAAGAGTCTGAAATGTTATTCATAAAAACTAAAAACACTACTCCTGAAAGCTTGAGCATTTCATATAAGTATGATTTTCAGATTGATGGGGAGTCGGTAGGATCAGGGGTTATTTCTATGAATGACCTCGCTGGACAAACCGAATTATCTGGCGATTGTGAAACTGGACTGAGGATCAATGTGTATGACCATCTTTCAATGTTTGATGAATCCGTTGTCACTTTGACCATTACTAAAAATTAGAACTGATGAAGAGAGTATTAATACTATTATTCGCAATTCTTAGCATCAATGTTTATGCTCAAGATGTAGTTTATTTGAGAACAGGTACCTATGGTAATTATTGGGGGAGAACTGGCGGAGAGGATGCTCTTAACAGAACGTTTGGTGCTGGAAACTGGAGAAGAGAAAACTTTGAGACTGTCAATGTGAATGCACTGTTCTCTTCGGCTAATAAATTCATCTTCATGGATGGAAGTAACAGAGGTACATGCGAAATGGTCGCTTTTGTGAATCAAAATAGATCACTTTATGAAAGCTGGGTATTTCAAGGAGGTGCATTATTTATGAATGCCGCCCCAAATGAGTGTTACAATGATTTAACTAATCTAGGTTTTGGCGGAATTAGGCTGGCTAGCGGAGGAAGTTCAATTGGTAATGTTGCCGATGCATCACACCCTATATTTGAGGGGCCAAATTTACCTGCGGTAGCACAATATAGAGGAAGTTCTTTTTCACACACATATGTAATCAATGGAGGAACGACCTTAATTAGTGATCAAAATAACCGGGCAATTCTTACTGAAAAGAAACACGGTCAAGGAATAGTTTTGACTGGAGGAATAACATTGGCTTTTGTAGGTAATACTGCTTCGTGGAGCCCGCAGCAGACACAGGCCAATTTGTTCGACAATATATTAAATTACATGTACGAAGGAGCTGCGAGTGATACTGAAGTGCCAAATGTAGTTGCTCAAAACATCACAGTACAACTTGATGCTAACGGCAACGCTTCAGTTGCAGCGATACAAATCAACAATGGTTCTTCTGATAATTCAGGAGGAACATTAACATATGCCCTAAGTCAAACCTCGTTTAATTGTTCAAATCTAGGTGCGAATCCTGTAACATTGACAGTAACAGATGAGGCAAACAACTCAGCAACTGGTACAGCCATTGTCACCATTGAAGATAACATTCCTCCAACACTAATCACAAAATCCACGGGTATCAATATCCCGACAGCCGCAGGAATTACGATAGATGCGTCTTATGTGGTTGATGATTTTTATGATTTTAATTATGCAAAAGACAATTGCAGTGCTGTAACTTATACTTTGAGTCGTTCATTTTTTAATTACAGTGACATACCGAATAGCCCATTTACTATTCAAGTAACATCTACGGATGCTTCTGGTAACAGTACAACTAAAGAAGCTCAAGTTTCTGTTTCTGATATTACATCACCAGTTGTTACAGCAAAAGATGTTACGGTAGAATTAGATGCTTCCGGAAACGCAACTATACTGTCTGAGAATCTAGAAAGCACTCTTTTTGAAGAACAATTCACTGCAGATAATGTAGGTATTGTCAGTACTCTTATTAATTGGGACGTAACAGGTAGTGTAGATGTAGGGGATTACATTTCAGGAAATGGTAGTATCGAGATAGACCTAGCGGGCAATAATAATGCGATACTAACAAGTAAAAATTCGTTTGTATTAGTGCCTGGTGATTATAAGATCTCTTTCGATCATCTTGAGAATAGCAATCCTTCAGGAGGTAATTCAGTTCGAGTTCAAGTAGGAACTACCTTTGACCAAACTTTTAATTCTCCTTCAAGTGCAGTTTCTGAAGAAGTCACTTTTACAGTGAGTGCTAATGAATCTGCTCAAGTTGTTTTGACACAGCTTGGTACAGATGATGCGGCAGGTTCGTTTATTGGTGACTTTAAGCTCTCAAGAATATTAAGTCCTGCTTATTCAATATTCGATTCTGCAACTGATGCAGCAGGGATAGCGAGTATGTCTGTTAATCAGGTAGATTTTTCTTGTGCTGATGTTGGGCAGAAAACCGTACAACTGAGCGTTACTGATATCAATGGTAATGTTGGTACAGCAAATGCTACTGTCACAGTAGTTGATAATATTCCACCTGTACTTACGACTCAAAACGCGAACGTTCAGTTAGATCAAAATGGCTTTGGAAGCATTCAGTTGACAGATATCCTCTTAAGTAGTACGGATGCATGTGGAATAGTGAGCCAAGTTGCTAGTCAACTTGAATTCAGTTGTCAGGACATTGGTGCCAAGCAAGTAAGCATTGTGGTCACAGATGTTAACGGAAATATCAAAACAGAAACAGTAGTCGTCACAGTTCTAGATGTATTACCAATTACTGCTACTGATGACGTAATTACCCTAAATGATTGTGCTCCGATTACGTTTAGTGTTGCCGATTTATTAGGTAATGATTCTGATCCTTATAATCAAACATTAAAAATAGACTTTGTAAGTCAGCCAAGCTCAGGCGCCATTGTAGACAATAATAATGGAACGTTTACCTATACGCCTGGTAGTAATGCTAGTCATACGGCTACTGCTGAATATATTGTAAAAAGAGATGATGGAACCATTTTGTTTAGCGAAAATGGGCACTTCTATGAATTTGTAAGCAGTTTGGGTATCACATGGACTCAAGCAAAGGCAGCTGCTGAGCAAAGGACCTATAATGGACAAGCAGGCTATTTGGTAACAATCACGAGTGCTAATGAGAATGCATTTGCAGTTGATAAGCTTGCAGGGCAAGCATGGATTGGAGCCTCTGACAATGAGACCGAAAGAATTTGGAAATGGGTAAGTGGGCCGGAAGCTGGAACAGCATTCTTTGATCAAAACACGGGCCAACCAATTGGTGGGGCATATACGAATTGGGAGAACAATGAACCAAATGATTTTAGTACAGGTGAAGATCGTGCACATTTTAGAAATAATGGACAATGGAATGATTTCCCTAACGATGCTGGAAACCAGATTCTAGGTTATATAGTAGAATATGGAGGGTCTGCAGGTGATTGTGATATTGACGCAGCAGCAACAGCCACCATTAGCTTCAACTTGAATGATACAGAGAATCCTCAAATCACTTCCCCTGCGGATATTAATACTAATGCAACGAGCGCAGCAGGAGCGGTAGTCAATTACACTCCTCCAGTAGGAACTGATAACTGTTCTGCAACCACAGCCTTAACAGCTGGATTGGCAGCTGGAGCCACCTTTCCAATCGGGACGACAGTGGTGACTTATACTGCTACTGATGCTTCGGGCAATGCAGCTTCAGCATCATTTAATGTGACCGTAACGGGTATTGCACCAGTGATTACACAGGCTGATATTACTGTAAGTAATGATGCAGGCGTTTGCAGTGCAGTTGTAAGCTATACAGCTACAGAAACAACAGTTGGTATTCCTACAGCTACAATTACTTATTCAATTGCACCTGGCTCTAGTTTCAATGTTGGAACTATGGCAGTTACAGCTACTGCAACCAATGCTGTGGGTACTTCGGTAAGTACATTTAATGTGACTGTTGAAGACAATGAAATACCCATCGCATTAACTCAGGACTTGACCATTCAGTTAGATGCAAATGGTAATGCAACGATTACGCCTGGCCAAATTGATAATGGGTCTTTAGATAATTGTGAAATCGCGAGTATCTCTTTGGATCGAACGACATTTGATTGTAATGATCTTGCAGCTAGAAATGAGGCAACTATTGTATCAGACAATACTTGGTCTCAATCAACAGTTGAGTTAGTTACTCCTGCGCAATATGTTTCAGTTGTAAGTCAGCTGCCTAATGCGAGTACCTATACATTAGGAGCTAGTAATGCTTGGCCTTATGGAACGGTTAACTTTTTTAGTCCAGCTATACCAGGTGCCCTGCCAATATATGCTAATGGTGGAACTAAGTTTTATAGAAATGATTTTGTGTTAACAGGCAGACCACAATCTCTAAGAATTAGGGCAAGAGTAGACAACATCATGGAAATTTTTGTCAATGGTGTTTCAATAGGTGTTGAAGATGATATTGACGGTGCAAATTTCAGTAATACTGTTTATCACGATGTGTTCATAGATGATAATGGAGTACAGAATGGATATAATGGAGGAATGCAATTCGATGCTGTAACTTCTCAATCAATTCTTGATCTATTACAAGCTGGGTCGAATGAAATTGTATTTGCAATTGCTAATACCAATGGCGCAGATCAAGGTGGATTTATGGTGAGAATGGATGCTGTAGCGGATGGCGTTCCGGTTCAGTTAAGTGTTACGGATGCTGCAGGTAATACTTCTACAGGGCAGGCCTTTGTGGTAGTTCAAGATACTATTGATCCAGAGATCACAGCACCATCAAACATTAGTGTTAATGCAACGAGCGCAGCAGGAGCGGTAGTCAATTACACTCCTCCAGTAGGAACTGATAACTGTTCTGCAACCACAGCCTTAACAGCTGGATTGGCAGCTGGAGCTACCTTCCCAATAGGCACAACAGTTGTGACTTATACTGCTACTGATGCTTCGGGCAATGCAGCTTCAGCATCATTTAATGTGACCGTAACAGGTATTGCTCCAGCCATCACGGTACCGGAAAATATTACAGTGAGTAATGATCCAGGAGTATGTGGAGCTGTTATAGATTTTACAGCAACAGAGACTACAGCGATTCCAGCATCAACGATTACTTATGACATTCAGCCTGGTAGCAGTTTTGGAGTAGGGACTACAACAGTTACCGCAACAGCGACTAATGCGATAGGTACCTCAACAAATACGTTTACGGTAACTGTGAATGATACAGAGGTGCCGGTGATTACGATAAATGGTGATGCCACAGTTCAGCATGATGCATTTACAGCATATGCGGATGCTGGAGCAAGTACAACAGACAATTGTTCAGCTACTTTAGCAACTACTGATAATATAGATGTGAATGTGCCTGGAACTTATACAGTGACTTACACAGCAACAGATGACAGTAACAATGTGACAGTGGCAACGCGAACAGTCATTGTTCGTGACGTAACGAAACCAATAGCGCGTGCAAAAGACATCACGGTTTATCTCGATTCCAATGGAAGTGCTTCAATTAGCCCAGAAGATGTTAACGATGGTACTTCTGATAACAGTGGTTCATTTGAGTTAAGCCTAGATCAAAGTACTTTTGATTGTGCTGATGTTGGTGCTGAGCAAAGTGCGGAATATGCCATAAAACTAGATGGCAAGAATGACTATATAGATATGGGTAACTTTGATGGAGCATTGGTTAATGCGAGTCAAATGTCTGCTCAAGTATGGATGAAGCCAAATAGAGTAGGTGGTGTTCAGTCATACTTCGAAACCAATGTGTTAGGTCAATATATCTCCATAGAGTCTCAAAGAGAGAATGAGTTATCATTCTGGGTAACTGGAGGAGCAATCATTACAAATAATGATGCTCTGAAAGCAGGAGAGTGGATGAACGTAACAGTGGTATTTGATGGGACATTACCAACAAACCAAAGGCTGAAATTATACATCAATGGTGAACTTCAGAGTACCCTTGCCTTTTATGGAACACCTCCATCATTGACAGGCAACCTGAAAGACTTCTATTTAGGAAGTCAATATGGTACTGAGCAACATGCTGATGTTACTTACGATGAGGTGAGAGTTTGGGATAAAGCATTAACTGATCAAGAGATCGCTGAAAATTGGGATCAAACAATTGTTGGTAGCGAGAATGGATTGATAGCTTATTATTCATTCGAAGACGGACCAGGTAGCGGTACTGTTACTGAATTGACCGGAATTCAAGGAGTAGCTAATCTGACCAATATGGATCCTAATACAGTTTGGGTAACAGGAGCAGATGGTCTTTCCCAAGGAGGTACAGGTGTTGAAGTGACTTTGACAGCAACTGATGCATCAGGTAATTCATCTGAAGCTACAGCATTGGTAACAGTGCTAGATAATATTGACCCTGAGATCACTGCACCAGCAGACATTGATGTATTTGCAACAAGTGCAGCGGGAGCAACAGTTAACTATACTGCACCAGTAGGAACGGATAATTGTTCAGTGACTACTGCATTGACAGCAGGTTTTGCAGATGGTGCTACTTTCCCAATCGGAACAACAGTAGTGACTTATACAGCTACAGATGCTTCAGGAAACACAGCTTCGGCTTCATTTAGTGTTAATGTAACTGGTTTACCACCTGTAATTGTTGTTCCAGCTGATATTACCGTAAGCACTGATGCAGGAGTTTGTGAGGCTGTTGTAAACTATGCAGCAACTGAAACAACTGCTATACCAGCATCAGTCATCACTTATGATATCGCACCAGGAAGTAGTTTTGCCTTAGGCACTACGATGGTAACGGCTACTGCAACTAATGCAGTGGGTTCATCCTCAGCTACTTTTAATGTGACAGTTGTGGACAATGAGGCTCCTGTGGTCATCACGCAACCATTAACGGTTCAGTTAGATGCTAACGGAAACGGAAGCATTACAGCAGCCCAAGTGAACAATGGTTCATCTGATGCTTGTGGAATCGCTAGTCTAAGTTTAGACAACACGACTTTCGACTGTACTAATGTTGGGGTCAACACAGTAACACTTACTGTAACTGATAACAATGGCAATGTTTCAACTGAGACTGCAACGATTACAGTAGAGGATAACATCGCACCAATTGCAATCACTCAAGCCTTAACGGTTCAGTTAGATGCAGATGGAAATGGAAGCATTACAGCAGCGCAAGTGAATAATGGTTCATCTGATGCTTGTGGCATTGCTAGCATAGCTATAGATAATACCACTTTCGACTGTACTAATGTAGGAGCCAATACTGTAACACTTACAGTAACTGACAACAACGGCAACGTAAGCAGTGCAGAAGCGACAATAACTGTTCAAGACATAATTGCACCAACTGTAATTGCTCAAGATGTAGTTGTGCAGCTGGACGCTAATGGAGTGGGAGTACTTAGACCTCAAGAAGTGGATAATGGTTCATTTGATAACTGTGAGATTGCTTCAATGACCTTGACTAGAACAGACTTCTCTTGTGAGAATGCTGGCGAGTCAGAGGCTGGAGTTGTCACAGCGAAGTTGACTGTTGACAACCAGTTCTGGGCATACTTATCGACCAGTCCTACAGATCAAGGAACATTAATTGGATCTAATACGAGCTGGCCAACAGTCACCACATATACTGGTAACTTGACACCAGGTCAGACTTACTACTTGCATGTGAAGGCAGAAGATGTAGGAGGACCAGAGATGTTTATTGGAGACTTTACAGTTTCTGGTAGCTTCCAGTTTGTGAATGGGCAACAGACCATGTCTACAAATGCAGCTAACTGGACATTAAGTGAATCAGGGTTTGGAATTAACTCACAAACACCGAGAGATCTTGGGTTGACCAATAGCAGCCCGATATGGGGAACGACACCAGGTATATCCAGCAATGCGAGATACATCTGGAAGCAGGATTGGAATACGGCAGGTAGTGAAGTTGTTTACTTCACAACACCGATCACTTTCACAGGAAATGTGAACGAGACTACGTTAACGGTAACCGATGTTAACGGCAACTCTTCTTCACAGACTGTTAATGTAAAAGTAGAAGACAACATTGCACCGATTGCAATCAGTCAGCCACTAACGGTTCAGTTAGATGCTAACGGAAACGGAAGCATTACAGCAGAAGCTGTGAACAATGGAAGTAACGATGCTTGTGGAATCGCTAGTCTAAGTTTAGACAACACGACTTTCGATTGTACTAATGTTGGCGCTAATACTGTAACACTTACAGTAACCGATAACAATGGCAACCAATCAACAGCAACGGCTACGATTACTGTACAGGATAACATTGCACCGATTGCAATCACTCAACCATTAACAGTTCAGTTAGATGCTAACGGAAACGGAAGCATTACAGCAGAAGCTGTGAACAATGGTTCTAATGATGCTTGTGGTATTGCTAGTATAGCTTTAGACAATACGACTTTCGACTGTTCGAATGTTGGAGCTAACACTGTAACACTTACGGTAACTGATGTTAACGGCAATGTTTCATCTGAGACTGCAACAATTACAGTAGAAGACAACATTGCACCGATTGCAATCACACAAGCCTTAACGGTTCAGTTAGATGCTAACGGAAACGGAAGTATCACAGCAGCAGCAGTTGACAATGGAAGTAACGATGCTTGTGGAATCGCTAGTCTAAGTTTAGACAAAACGAGCTTCGATTGTACTAATGTTGGCGCCAATACTGTAACACTTACAGTAACCGATAACAATGGCAATCAATCAACAGCAACGGCAACGATTACTGTAGAAGACAACATTGCAGCAGAAGTAATCACAACAGATATCACAGTTGAGTTGGATGCTAACGGATCAGCGACTATCACTACAGACATGATCGACAATGGCTCGAACGATGCCTGTGGAATCGCCAGCTTAGCTTTAGATATCACTTCATTCGACTGTACAAACACCGGAGCGAACATTGTAACACTTACAGTAACTGATAATAACGGCAACGTAAGCAGTGCAGAAGCTACAGTAACAGTAATCGATGTGATTGCCCCAACAGTATTCACTCAAGACATCACGGTGGCCTTGGATGAGAATGGCGCTTATACGATCACCGCTTCAGACATCGATGCAGGAAGCTTTGACAATTGTACGTTTGATCTAACGATTGATAACAACGCCTTCGACTGTACAACGCTAGGAGCCAACACGGTTAACCTAACGGCAACAGACGCAAGTGGAAATATCACTACGGTTGCAGCGACAGTCACAGTGATCGACAATGCAGCACCAACGATTGTTGCCAACAACATCGAAGTATTCTTGGATGAGAATGGTAACACGAGCATTGTGGTAGCAGATGTTGATGGAGGTACTTATGACAACTGTGCAGTTGCGAGTGTGACGATCGACATAGATAGCTTCGATTGTACTAACCTAGGAGAGAACATAGTTACCCTAACGGCAACCGATGTAAACGGCAACGTTTCAAGCGGCCCAGCAGTAGTAACAGTGATCGATAACATCGCACCAACAGTAGGTGTTCAGAGCATCAGTGTTGATCTAGATGAGAATGGCTTTGCCAGTATCATTCCAGAAGACGTATTGCTCTATAGCGAAGCTGATGTATTGAGAGATACAGAGTGTGACCTAAGAAGCAGCACCTTGAAATATGTCATGAAGCTGAAAGGCGACAAGTATTCTAAAGGCCCTAGCTATGGCAAGAGCAAGAAGGATGATAAGAAAGATGACAAGAAGAGCAAGAAGGATGACGATGATGATGATGACGACAAGAAGAAGAAGGATGATGACGATGACGACAATGACGATGACGATGACGATGATGATAAAGATTCGAAGTACGCTCAGTATGTCTTTGACGGCACAGGCGGCAAACTCCTTAAGCGTCTAGACGGAAGTCTTTCAGTATCAGGAGTACTTGTTAACCAGAATGACCCATCAGATAGATATGATCTAGCGATCGAGTTAATTGGCGCTTATGATTATGCGACATGGAGTTCAATGGATAGAAAAGCCAAAGAGGTTAAATACGAAACCTATCACTTAGGCTGGACTTACTATACGATCTCATCAGGTAGCTTAACAGGAAGCGGTATCAATACAGGTACAACAGTAGACTTGAAAGACTACTCTTACAAAGAAGGTTTCCAATTAGGTAACTGGGCAAATGGAGATAATGGAGACGAAGGACTACGAGGTAAGTTTAAAGGCATCTCAGATGATGACTTCAAAGGCGAGCTTAAGCTAGATGTATCGAACTGCGAGTTACTACCAGTACCAGCAGGAACAGTATATACTAGTGATAACTGTAGCATTGTAGACTTCAGTTTCGATCAAGACAGCTTCACTTGTAATGACTTGAATGAGACGACAGTAATGCTAACAGCAACTGATCAGAGTGGTAATGCTACAACAGTCCCAGTAAGTGTGACAGTTAATGACAGAATCGCGCCAGTAGCAATTGCTCAGAACATTACGGTAAGCTTAGGGTCAAACGGAACAGTAACAGTAGACCCAGCCACGCTAGGTTATGAAAGCACAGACAATACAGATTGTGCACTGACCTTCAGCTTAGATAGAACCACATTTGATTGTGATGACATCGGCAAGGGTAGCTATTACTATGAAGACCATGATTGTGATGATGACAGACATAAGAACAAGAAAGGTAATGGTCATAAGTATGGAGACGATGATGATGACAACGATCCAGGCAACGGCAAAGCTTACGGACATAAGAAAGGTGCTAAGAAGAAAGGCCACAGGGTAACATTAACAGTTACAGATGCTGCTGGCAACTCTTCAACCGCGACAGCTTATATCAACGTAATCGATGATGAAGCACCAGTGATCTCATCAGCACCAATCACAGTAGTGGTAGATGGTAAGAAGAAAGCTTACTTGTCTAAGTACGATGTAGAGGCAGCCGTAACAGATAACTGCAAGGTTAAGGATGTAGACTTCAAACGAGTGAAGTACGAGCGTAGCGATGCAGGCATGAATAGCGTAGCAGTAACAGCAACTGATTACTCAGGTAACAGTAGCACAGGAACAGTGATGGTCAATGTAGTTGACTTGAGCAGCTATGGTAAGTATGTCGACATGTGTTATGAAGGCAACAGCATCAGAGTTAAGAAGAACAAGGTTCAGAACTACTTGAGAAAAGGAGCTAGCCTAGGAAGTTGTCAATACACTGCAAGAGCAGGATCTACTGGTAAGACAGTAGAGGTGATGACAGACGAAGTCTTCTTCGCTCCAGAGCTTACTTTATCAAGCTATCCTAACCCAACGTCAGGATACACAGTGATCTCCTTCTCAAGTCAGATGGACGGTGCAGCAAGGGTAAGTATCCTAAGCACTAATGGTGTAGAGATGGACAAGCTATTCGATGATGAGTTAGTAGCTCAGCAAGAAGTAGAGATCGGCTATGAAGCAGGTAAGTTACCGAGTGGTATTTATATCATCAGAATGGTAACAGCAGGCGAAGTGAAGACCGTGAAATTAGTAGTCAGGAAGTAAGATTAGTAGTCAGTCAATTACTTCCTAAAGAATGGGCCTCCAGAAATGGAGGCCTTTTTTTGTATATAAAACAGAGCTGTTCAATTCAAGGAGAAGAGAATAGTAAATTGATATCAAGCATTTAATTCCACCTAAATGCCCTTATTGCCATTCACATTCCCCGTCCTTTTACTATAAGGCAGTTGAGCTTTACTTACATTTAATTAGTAAACTCATTTTTCTTTTATCAAATACAAAAACTCTATGAGAATCAATCGGAACAAGTTTGGACTGGTTGCTGCATTGTTGTTGCTGACTCAGGTGATCTGGGCACAGGACTATAACAATTCCAGTCAATTAGCTCAAAGACTCCGTGGTTTGGCCAGCTCCTCTGATGCCGCCACGTTGAAGTCAATCACAAAAACAGCAGGAGGCAATGACATCTGGATGCTCACTTTGGGTACTGGCGATGTTGATAATAAGCCTGCCATGGTAATTGTTGGTGGAGTAGAAGGAGCACACCTTTTAGGTGTTGAAATGGCTACGCAATTTGCCGAGGGCATTCTAAAGGACAATTTGGATGCACTTGAGAACACTACGTTTTATGTTTTTCCTAACATGAGCCCTGATGCAACCGCGCAATACTTTGCGAAGCTAAAGTATCAAAGAAGTGGTAATGGAAGGCAAACGGATGATGACCGAGATGGTAGCATTAACGAAGATCCATTCGAAGATTTGAATGGTGATGGTTTAGTGACTTGGATGAGAGTTGAAGACGCAACTGGCGATTGGATTACTCATCCTG
>Ga0222654_1000249_pt1 | contig 42391 bp, 39 predicted proteins | sample AntAcemetagen421_FD_179805 | JGI IMG/M metagenome (GOLD analysis project Ga0222654, IMG submission 179805) | Saline water microbial communities from Ace Lake, Antarctica - #421 | ecosystem: Environmental > Aquatic > Non-marine Saline and Alkaline > Saline | place: Antarctica: Ace Lake...
GGACTTTACAGCCACCTGGAAATGGTAAATCACGAAATCCTAACTTCGGAAGCGCCGTGTGATGGGAGACTATCACGCACGGTGCTGTGAGAGGTTTGAGGTGAAATCCCTCTTACCTACTCGACTTCAAAACAAAAAATTAATTGTAGATCATTTATAACTACTAAAATACATGGCTTCAGGTTTTTTTGCATTGCTAGACGACATTGCTACGCTTATGGATGATGTGGCTTCCATGAGTAAAGTAGCAGCGAAAAAAACGGCTGGTATATTGGGAGATGATCTGGCAGTTAATGCAGAGAAATCTTCAGGTTTTATTGCATCGCGGGAAATCCCAGTGCTTTGGGCCATCACAAAAGGCTCTTTTTTTAATAAATTAATGATTCTGCCAGCCGCATTTTTACTGAGTGCATTCTTGCCTAAGGTTATTACGATTGTGTTATTGCTTGGAGGGCTTTACCTGGCTTACGAAGGAGCCGAAAAGGTTTATGAATTTTTGGTAGGGCATCAACACCACAAACCTGAAATCCTCAAACAAAAATTAACCGAAAGAGAAATTTTGGCAACTGAAAAGGATAAAATTAAATCAGCAGTTTTTACTGACTTTATCCTATCGGTTGAGATTGTAATTATAGCATTAGGGACAGTAGTCCAAGAACAAATTTGGATTCAAGTTTCTGTGGTTACTATTATCGCCGTTTTAGCGACGATTGGTGTTTATGGAATTGTAGCAGTTATCATAAGGATGGATGATTTTGGTTATAAATTGATTGCGTACAATGAGGAGGAAGAAAGTATTTCTGATTTATTCGGTCGTCTGTTGGTAAAAGCCTTACCTCTTGTAATTAAGAGTCTATCAGTTATTGGTACTATTGCCTTGCTGCTGGTAGCAGGAGGTATTTTTGCTCATAACATTGAATTCTTTCATCATCTGATCCCAGCATTGCCCTCAATTGTTCAGGAGTTTCTGATAGGATTGGTGGTGGGATCGATCACCCTTCTATTTGTATTCCCGATAAAAAAAATATGGAGTCGTTTTAAAAAATAAACGCTATTCATTTTGGACTTGAAAGGACTGGGCTGTGGTAAGGTTTGTTGATCAATTTCATTGAAAATTTAAGGACGGATATAATAGTTTTTGCATACAGCTGGTGTGTTTCCAAGTTCTGAGGCCACCATTTTTATGAGGATTTTACTAAATTTTTTACGTTTGGCTTTTTGATGTTCTTCAAACGACCTAGGATAATATTCTACAGACAAACGACAGGCAGCCCATGTTCGAAAGTATTTACTAGAATATTCTTCACCCATGTTTTCAACAATATATTGGTTTACCTCATCGCTGTCTACGGCTTAAAATTTTCCGCATTTATCCTGGTGTCGAAAAATTTCATATCCTGGAAGATCTGCTGAATCCTTGATCAATTCAGTATCGTCTATCAAAACTTTACGGTCAATTTTACTCTTTCCTTTAAAATGAAATGTAAGCACTTCACCTTCAATTTTCATGTGCTTTCTTCGTAAAGTCGTTAACCCAATGGTATCATTACTATTTTGATAAAACTTGTTGCCAATTCAAATACCGTATTCATCCAGAATCAAAACCATTAGCCTAAGGACATTTGTTTTGTTCCATTCTTTAGTCTTCAAAGCCTTATGCGGTTTATATACCAGGTGGACAATCATCTATCGATTCCCTGTTGCAGAATGCCAAGTTCAAAAAGTTTGTTAATGAAGCTTTAAAACACTGTAAAGCCATTGCTGCGAATAACGAAGGGGCAAAGTTTTTGGATGAACCCTACGTGAAAGATTTTAAGCGGTATAACCATCATGCAAGCTAGAAATAACCTCAATAGGAATAAAAAGTGGCAAGACCTATCCTATCGCAGCCCTTAAGGAGCAAGCCTTAAAAAAGAAAGCCTTAATTCTGTAAACAAAGTGTTTCATGTGCATTGATAGGAAATGCAAATAGAACCTTACAATCACTAACTGAATGGTAGAAATAGCAACGATAGAGCTAATTTATTCCGTGATTTCAGCATGGAATAGATTGGCTATTGCTTATTTCGGGTTAAAAGTATTGGAGACAGTTTTAAAAGTGAGTTCTTGGTTTAATACAAACGAAATTTCCATTTCAAAGGAGTAATAAATAGAACCAATATTAAATAAATTGTTTAGATTTAAAGTTAATGACAGGAATAACTATTCCATTCCTAACCACTGAAATATTAAACATTATGTCAAATAAACAAGTTGAAATTGCAGGCACGGCAGCAGATTCATTCCTAATCACAGATATTTCGAATTTTAATCCCCTCTTCACCCGGCGTGAAATTCTTGGAATGGCCGGTGTGACAGGATTAGCGGCTTTGGTTGGTTTCCCAGGTAGTTCTTTTGCGCAACCTGCGCAAAGTCGGCCTCGTATAGCAGTTCTTGTTAGCTATTGGGGTGCCACAAATTCTCATGCTGACTGGATCGCAACTAAGTTGATTGACGGTTATTGGTGGCAGGGAGCGCACGCCAAATCGCGGGTTGAGGTTGTCGCCATTTACCTGGATCAACACGACGAAAGCGTACTGGGTCAGAAAGTAGCCAAAGCGAAAGGTATTCCAGTGTTTAAGACAGTTGGTGAGGCAGTAATGCTTGGGGGAAAGGAACTAGCTGTGGATGGCGTTGTTATTATTGCAGAGCACGGGGATTATCCAAAAGATCTCAAAGGGCGTTGGCTCTTACCACGCTGGAGGATCTACCAACAGGTTGTGCGGATTTTTGAGCAGAGTAAGCGTTCTGTACCAGTCTTTAACGACAAGCACCTCTCTTACGATTGGGATGAGGCGAAGTGGATGTTTGACAAATCCAGAGAGCTAAACTTTCCTTTGACCGGGGGTTCCTCTATCCCTGTTTATTACCGTAAGCCCGAGAAAGAACTCGATATCGATACACCCATAAAGAATTCGATCGTGGTTGGAGGTGCTTCAGATGAGGGAGGTATTTTTCACTGTATTGATGTGCTTCAAGCTTTTGTCGAGCGCCGAAAGGGGGGTGAGACAGGTGTCAAGTCGGTACAGTCCATCCGAGGGCCAGAAACCTGGGAATGGGTCGAGCGTAATCCCTGGGTCAGCAAGCTGCTTGATGCAGTAACGAAAAATTTTGAACTAAAGTCAGGACACTTTCAGGAGAATGCTCAGGCAAACGTCTGTATCGTGGAATATAATGATGGAACAAAAGCGGCTGTAATATCTGGTCAGGGTGTAGGGTGGACCTACGCCGGCGAAATCGAAGGGCACAATGAGCCGACGGTTATCTCTATGTTAGGATGGGCCGGCCCCTACGACCAGTATCATGCCTCAAATGCCCAACCGCACTGGATTACAGAGATGATGGTGACTAAGAAAGAACCATTCAATGCCGAGCGACTACTTCTGTCAACTGGGATTACAAACCATTACGTGCAATCAAACTGGGAGAACGGTCGTTATTCTGCTGTTGGTCGTCGTATCGAAACGCCGTTTATGAACATGACCTACCGTACGACACGGGGGCCACAATTCAACACAGGAGAGCGGCCACCGAGTCGCCCCTACATCCGGGGGTTTGATGAATAGGCCCTGAAAGGGCATCGAAAGGTGCAATTTAATTAATTACCTGGGCTTGCGATGAAGTGCGATTGTGGAGGGTGAAACGGAAGCCCCTTTAATACCATTAAGGAATAAAATTTATATTATAAAAACGCATATACGAATGAAACGCCGAGACCTTATTAAGGGCTTAACACTCCTGCCAATAGCTGGGAGTGTTTTGCCACTACATTCCTTGTTAGCTGCTCCAGTAGGTGAAATTAATCTTCCTTTGACTCCTCAGGATAAAAAGATGCCTAAGCTGCATCGCAAAGCATTTGTAATGGACGGACATACGCATGTAATGACTCGCGAGTTGTTGATGAAAACCGATATAGGCCAACGTTATTCAGATGGGACAGTCGATCTCCCCAGGGCTATAGAAGGTGGCCTAGACGCTTTGTTTTTCTCGGTGTATACGCCTGAACACTATTATCCCGGAAGATTCGAAGTGAAAAACACCTTTCGAGTAGTGAACCTTGCATTAGACCAAATCAAAAATAATGATTCAGTTATTGAGTTGGCACTCAACGCTTCTGATATTAAGCGTATAAATAAGAAAGGCAAAATGGCTGCTTTCCTGGATTTAGAAGGAGGCTATGACCTGGATGGTGATATAAACCTTCTACGAGCGCTTCATCGCTTAGGACTCAGGTCGATGCAACTTACCGCGCACAATACCACAAATGCTTTTATTGATTCCTGCAATGATGTTAGTCGATGGGGGGGCATTAATGATCTCGGAAAAAAGATCATCTCTGAAATGAATAGTCTTGGCATGGTCATTAACATAGCCCATGCATCTAATGATGCCATACTGCAAACTGCCGAGGCAAGCAAACATCCTATAATCTACAGTCATGGAGGTTTTTACAGTATAGTCGCTCATCCGCGCTGTATTACCGACGAAGCTGCAAAAGCGGTCGCATCAAAAGGGGGAGTGATTGGTATTCACTTCGGAAGCCTATTTAACAACCCAAAATACTTTGCATGGCAAACAGCACCAAAAGAGACTACTCCGGCCTCAGTACAGCAATCTGTCATGAAAACAATTGAAGAGGTAGACGAGGAATTGCTGAAAGAGGTTCCGCTAGTTTTCAATGGAACCATTCCCGACGATTATTGGATGCACGTAGACCAGCTGGCCAAAGTGATTGACTATGGCGTAAATTTAGTTGGCGAGGATCATATGGCGCTGGGTTGCGATTTAGATGGAGGCCCTGAACTGCCACGTGAAATTAAGGACATCAGCGATTATCCGCAAATCACCATGGCGATGCAAAGGCTAGGTTATAGCGATCAGCGAATCAAAAAAATCCTTGGTTTGAACTGGCTTAGAGTGATTCAAGAAGTAACTGGAGGGTAATAAAAGAGTACCGTAGGAGCGAATGATCTGACGATGACAATAGATTGGCTTTTTCTTTACCCAAAGCAAAGCAATGGCTAGTGCCTATGAAATTTTAAAAAAATGGTTTTATGATTTCAAAATAAAAAACCCAACGCTAATAGCTCAAATGATATGCTACTAGCGTTGGGTTTTGCGGAATGGACGGGACTCGAACCCGCGACCTCCTGCGTGACAGGCAGGCATTCTAACCAGCTGAACTACCACTCCGTTTTTTTGTTTGTTTATTACTCCTCGTTTGAAGTGATACAAAGGTAGAAGAATGTTTGTTTTTTTACAATAGTAGGGCGAAAAAAAAGAGATCATTTGCTTTATCGCTTTCATATTCAAGGAGATTAATTTTAAATTTTATTTTTCAATCCAGTTTCATTGTCAATAAGTGCCTTTAGGGTGCCTAAAATCCTTTTGATTTTTTAGAAAAATGAAGCTATTTGTGTTCAATTTCTTATTTATAGGCTTCTTGCTTGTATTTGTAGTAGCTTTTGTAAACAATTCAGATTGCAATATCTTGAAATGGCAGTTGAGCTGGGTTATTTTTGTTTCGTGGATACACTTGAAGCACTTGTTCTATACCAATCTTGAAAATCTATTTGTTTTGGTAGTGAATTGAAAAGTGTACAGGTAATATATTGCATCAACCTTCTGAGGTTAGTTTTAAAGAATCATTCGGTACTTTTTAAGCTATTATCTGGTAGAACTGCTTTACATTTCCCAGACTAACTGATTTTTTGTAAATTCAAAATGCCTTGTGAACGCATTAACTTTACTCGGCCATAAAACATTCATCAATTGAAAAAATAAAATAGACACGTTTTGGAAGAATCAGTTTTGCATCAGGAATTACCTTTTTTTAGAAACCTTCAGGATTACCTTAGGGAATTTGTTTATGGAGGCATAGATGGCGCCGTCACTACCTTCGCGGTAGTGGCAGGAGCAGTAGGGGCAAGTCTAGATCCTATGGTGATTATAATTTTGGGATTTGCCAATTTATTTGCCGATGGACTTTCCATGTCCATTGGGGCCTATCTTTCTTCCAAGTCAGAAAAAGAGAACTACCAGAAACATAAAAATATCGAGTATTGGGAGGTAGAGAATATTCCAAAGAAAGAACGGGAAGAGATTGTCACCATTTATAAAGAAAAAGGTTTTGAAGGAGAGCTTTTGCAAAAGGTGGTTGATGTCATTGTTTCCGACAAAGACCGATGGGTAAATGAAATGATGCAGGGTGAACTCAACATGATTGAAGAAGTAAAGAGCCCTTTTAAAATTGGTCTTGCGACGCTGATTTCTTTTGTAGTTGTTGGTTTTATCCCACTTATAGTTTATGTGTGGGATTTCTTTTATGAAGCTAATTTTAATGTGTTCTTTTGGACTTGTCTACTCACTGCTGTGGCATTTGTTTTGGTCGGGGCCTTGAAAAGCTGGGTCAACCAAACAGGGATTTGGAAAAGTGTATTAGAGACACTTTCACTTGGTTTTGTAGCAGCAATGGTAGCTTATTTTGTAGGAGATATTTTAGAAGCATTGCTTTTAAAATAAAAAAAGAAGCCTTTGGTTACAAAGGCTTCTAGGTGGGTTTATTTTAACCGACTACAGCTATATTTTTGGCGCAATGCCTTACTGAGTAAGTAATTAAATTGTTATGATTCTTTAAACTTAAGAAAAACAAATGGAAGCGCAAACCTCATGTTAGCATATCTTTTCATTAAGTTAAAAAAAAATTGATTATTCTATTATTTGAGATATTACCAAATTATATTTTATAAATTTTTTTTCAAAAACCCTTATTAAGTGTTTTTAATACACTTTTAAAGGGTGCTAACTCCAAATATCTCAGGATAAAAGTAACTTTTTTTTGTATTTTATCCTCTCCTTTTTATACTTGTTAACGATTGATTTGATCATTAATAGTTTTGGGAAACAGCTTTATTTTCTTTAAAAATGCTTCCGTTTCTATTATGGTTTGTTCGTAAATATTTCGATTTTTAAAATTGAAAAAACCATGTGGCTGCCCTTCGTATAAAATTAATTCACAATAGCTTCCTAATTTTTCCATCGCTGTTTTATAATACTTAGCTGTAGCCACAGGTATTAATTGATCTTTGGTTCCCACCAAGAAAAGTGTAGGCGGAACCCCCTTGTTGAGGTTATGGAGAGGGGAGACTTCTTTGTACCTTTCAGCCACCCGATTATAGCCATATCCAGCAGGACCATTGTCTATTACTGGATTAAACAAGACCAATGCAACAGGCTTGGAACTGATAGCCCTATTTTCCAGTCCTTCAAAACCCTGAACTATCGCTGTTGCCGCTGCTAGGTGGCCACCAGCAGAACCTCCAGATGCAATGACCTTAGCACTATCCAAGCCAAGCCTTTCCGCATTCTTTTTGACATATTTCATAGCGGCTTTTGCATCCTGAATCGCATCAAATGGACTGGTGTGTTGCCGAGAGGAAACCCTGTAATCGACCAATATGGTTACAAAGCCTTTTTGAGAAAAGTGGAGTGCATGCGGTCGAAATTGATCCCAGCTTCCAGAAACCCAGCCTCCACCAAAGAAAAAAACAATGGCAGGTTTGTCTTTCTTTTGTTCGTCTGAGAGGTAGATGTCCATTTTTAAGGTGTCATTACCTACTACTTTATAGGTTTCTTCCACATGGTTTTGGGCACTACTTGAGAGGGAATTCAATAATGCAATTGTTAATAATGCATAAGTAGGCCAAGAAAGAATTTTAGTTTTCATGTAAGAATGGTTTGGTATTGGGGACCTAATTTTTGTAAGGAATTAAATGCTTGAATGGCTTTGTTTTCTCCATGAAAATAACGCTTGTCATATAATAGCTTTGTGGAAACCAAGCTGTCACCTAACGCACCTGAATCCGGTTGAATAATAATGGTTTTAAAGGCTTTTAATCTTTGGTTTGTTCTTTTTTGTTGCTTGTAATTATAATTATAAAATACGGCGTCCTTTCCGGCCTGTTGTAGTAAATCATTAATTCTAAGGTATTCCCTGATGTCATTGTTAAATATTTCATTCAGGCTGAGATCGGTTAAAGCCCTAAGGGCTATTTGAGCTATATTGGCTTGGTTATAGTTTCCCGGTACGGGTTCGTGGGCATTACAATTGATGATAATAAGGGTATATTCATTTTCAGGGTCCTGATTGATGTCCTTCAAAACATCCCCCAGTGGAGATACGTTTTTAATGCCACCATCAATAAGTTGTTCAAAGGTTCCTAAATTAGTTTTAATTTCGGCAATAGGTTTCCAAACAATAGGTATCGCAGATGAAGCCAACACCCCTTGTTGAAAATCATTATCTGTTTTAAAATCTGATGCTTTAATTGAATGATAGGCCCCACTATTCAAGGAGACAAATCCGCAGCGAAACAAAGTATCTTTAACATTGCTTCTTTTTAATAGGGCTTGTAATTTCTTCTCAAGAGGATGATTATCCGCGAGGGCTTTAAAATTATTGAAATTTGAGGTGAATGTGCCTGATGCCTCCTCAAGGGTTTCGGCTAAAAAGTCACGTTGTTTTTGTTTAGAAAAAATTAAAGGCAAAATCTTCCAGAAAGATATGTCCGGCTTAAAATCAGGCAAAAATTGCTGAAATAACTGGGATGGATCTACTTTAAAAACCACCTTCTCAGATGTGGATGCAGTGTCTATAAATTCAGAGGTGTAAATTTCTTCCACACCGTTCTTTCTGATTTTCTCCCAAATATCCAGAAGAGGGTCAAACTGTTGGCTGGCAATCAATGCCCCGTTCAAGGAGCCCACTGATACACCTGCAACAATATCAAAATCTAATGGTGGGCGAGAGGATTCGAGGGAATCCCAGTTCTTCTTGATATAGTTAAGTGCACCTATCTGGAACGCACCATTAAATCCACCACCGCTAAGTACCAATGCAAATTTCTTCATTTTAGAAATTGATCAATTATCCGCTAAAAAGCAACTTTATATTTTAGAATTATAGGATCTTCCTCGTCAGATAATCTTTCAATACTTTGCAGCAGTTTATTTTCATATTTCCCAAAATAGGCTTGATCCAGAGCCCTTTGCCAATCTTCATGCTGCATCACCTGATAAAAATAACCGTCTTTTGAATAGCTATTATTCCGGACATTCGTTAGTGCCTTTGTGATTTTTTGTTTTCCAGAATCACGGTGGATAAAGACATCATAAAAGGGAAAGATCCTCTTTATTGAAATTGGAGTTTTTTTCGATACCATATACCATTAATTTTAGCGTACCTTCACTGTAATCTATTTGTCCGGTATTAAAAACATAATTTTGAGAGAGAAGGATTTTCTCTACAAATGCGTCTCCTTCCAAGGAATAATCTTCAGCTAATATGCCTTTATTGCTAAAATTTAAAGTGATAAAAGCTGAAACTGAATCGTGCTGAAATTGGTAAATAGTATCAGAAAGCCCAAAATTCAACAATTTCCTGTCTTTCATGTCGGTAATCAGCCCAGGGTTTAGCCCAACGCTATAGGGTAAGGATAAAATGGGGAGCGTCTCTGTAACCTTTGATTCTGGATCCACTACATGGAATATTTTTTGACGCTCGTTGCCTGGAGGCTCAGAAGAGATCAACCAACTTTCTGGTGAAATAAAAGAAACCGTGGGAACAAAATTATAGTCTCCCAACTCAATTTCCTTCTTAAATTCAAAATCAGGTAGGCCGTAATTCAATAGGATTCCCCTTCTTTCTCTTTAGTCTGGCATTGCATTAGAATAAATCCCAGAAAACAAATGATCACATGGTAAGAATTGATGTTTTGCATTCACTACTTATTTTGGACCTGCTTTGTTAATGTTCAAATCAACCTGATCTTCAAATTGTTTAAAATTTTCTTTAAAGAGGTTGACCAATTTACTTTTCACTTCACGAAACTTTTCCTGGTCTTTCCAGGTGTTTTCGGGAATTAATATTTCACTAGGCACTTCGGGACAGCTTGTTGGAATTTGAAGGTCAAAATCCGCTTCTCTTGCAAATTCTATATTGTCCAAATCCCCATTATGGATCCCATTTAATATGGCACGTGTGTACTTTAGCTTAATTCGGGAGCCTACACCGTAAGATCCTCCACTCCAGCCGGTATTTATTAGCCAAGCGTTTACTTTATGTTTTTTTATTTTGTCAGCCAGTAAGTTAGCGTATTTATTTGGGTGCCACATCATAAATGCTGCGCCAAAACAAGCACTAAAAGTGGCTTTTGGATCTTTAACGCCCATTTCTGTTCCGGCCACCTTGGCTGTATATCCAGAAATAAAGTGGTAACTGGCCTGTTCCGGACTTAATTTGCTAACAGGAGGCAATACACCAAAGGCATCGCATGTCAGAAATATAATGTTTTTGGGATGGTCTGCCGTACATGGGATTTTTGTATTTTCAATAAAGTCAATTGGATAGGCGGCACGGGTATTTTGCGTTATAGAGGTATCAGAATAATCTACTTTTCTGGTTAATTGGTCATAGACAACGTTTTCCAAAACTGTACCATAACGAATGGCACCAAATATATCTGGCTCGGCTTCCTCACTTAAATCTATGGCTTTGGCATAACATCCTCCTTCTATATTAAATACCCCATCTTGATGCCAGCAATGTTCGTCATCACCTATTAGTTTTCTCGTAGGGTCAGCACTTAAGGTAGTCTTGCCAGTACCGGAAAGCCCAAACAGCAAAGAGACATCCCCACTTTCTCCTAAATTTGCCGAGCAATGCATGGATAAAACATCCTGTTCAGGCATTAAATAATTCATGATCGAAAAGATGCCTTTCTTCATTTCTCCTGCATATTCAGTGCCGAGGATCACTACTTCCTTATTCTCCAGGCTAATTCCAACACTGGTTTTGGAGGTCATATTGGTCGTATAGTGGTTGGCAGGAAATTCTCCAGCATTAAAAATGACATAATCTGGTTCGCCGAAATCTTTTAGCTCTTCAGGTGTGGGTAGGATTAGCATATTTTGCATAAATAGTGCATGATAAGCACGGGTGCATATGATTCTAACCTTTATCCTGAACTTTGGATCCCATCCGGCAAATGCATCTACGACATAGAGATGTTCCCTTGTATTAAAATAATCGATGGCCCGCTCTCTATTCACCATAAAGGTGTGCTCAGTCATTTCATAATTAACAGATCCCCAGTCGATGTCTTTCTCAGATTCAGGATGTCTCACTATTCTCTTGTCCTTGGGACTTCTTCCGGTTTTTTTGCCTGAAAAGACCATCAATGCCCCGGTGCTTGAGATAGAAGACCCTTTTTCCAACCTTAAGGCTGCTTCATACAATAATGACGTTTCACCATTTCTCAAGATATCGGTTACTCCAATTTCGTATCTTTTTAAATCAAAATCCATAATTTTATATTTCTATTTAAGTTCTTTTTTGCTATTCCATAAAAATACCAAGAACAGGATGATTAGGCAATGACTAAAGTCATAAAAAAACATAAAATACCTAAGGTTTTGGGACTAAAATATTACAAAATCAATTAAAACAGTCCAGAGTAAGGATACGTCTCTCTAGGCTGTTTTCTCAGCATTAAATGCTGTAAATAGCATTGCTTTCCAATGAAATGAAATTGGGAGATTGTTTGTCTCAATGAAGAAATAAAATTAATGAGCCATTAAATTGGGCCAATTAGGGAATCCATTTGATATGTTTAAAATTAGGTTTACGTTTTTGAAGAAAAGCATCTCTTCCTTCTTTTGCCTCCTCAGTCATGTAGGTTAGTCTGGTTGCCTCACCAGCAAATACCTGCTGGCCCACCATACCATCATCTGTTAGATTAAAGGCAAATTTGAGCATCCTGATAGAAGTAGGCGATTTTTCCAATATTTCTTGTGCCCACTCGAAAGCAGTATTCTCCAGATCATCATGTGGCACCACTGCATTTACCATTCCCATTTCAAATGCCTCTTGGGCAGAATAATTCCGACCTAAAAAGAAGATCTCTCTGGCTTTTTTTTGTCCTACCATTTTGGCAAGATAAGCAGACCCATAACCACCGTCAAAACTAGTTACATCAGCATCAGTTTGTTTAAAAATGGCATGTTCCTTACTCGCTAGTGTAAGGTCACATATGACATGGAGGCTATGACCTCCGCCTACTGCCCAGCCCGGAACCACAGCAATGACTACCTTGGGCATAAAACGAATGAGTCGCTGTACTTCAAGTATGTTTAACCTGTGCATTCCATCTTCACCCACGTAGCCCTGATGTCCTCTGGCTTTTTGATCTCCACCACTGCAGAATGAATAAACCCCATCCTTTGAAGAAGGACCTTCTCCAGACAATAAAACCACACCGATATTTACATCCTCACGTGCATCTAAAAAGGCATCATAAAGGTCACTTGTTGTCTGTGGACGAAAGGCATTTCTAATATCTGGTCTGTTGAATGCAATTCTGGCCACACCCTCACATTTTTTATACGTGATGTCTTTGTATTCTTTTACTGTTTTCCAATTGATCATTTCCAGGTTAATTTTTTATTGCAAGTTAACAGGCTAATTTAATTTTGTAAAATTAAGCCCTTGGAATATGGATGACAGGAGATAATTTATTTATTTTGTATAGCAAAAGACCTATGATAACTTTCGGAACATCAGCTTTCACACGCATCCAAATAAAAGATGGAGATAAAAAACAGCTTTCTCAATTTTATGAGGATGCTTTTGATTTTTGTTCTGAATGGTTGAATGGAAAGGGTGAGTTTTTCCTCCAAACATCCGGGTCTACCGGTTCACCCAAAAACGTGTTGGTTTCCAGGAACCAACTTGTTGAGAGTGCCAAGGCTACCAAGCTGTTTTTTGGTTTTAAAGAGGGGTGTAAAATGCTTTGTTGTCTAGATACGAATAAGATAGCTGGTAAAATGATGCTCGTGAGAGCCATGGAATGGGAGGGTGATTTAAGGGTGATTCCACCTGAATCGAACCCTTTTAAGGATTTGATAAATGAATTTTTTGATTTCGTTGCCTTGGTTCCTTTACAAGTTGAGAAGAGCCTGACATCCCCTAATGGAAAAAAAGCGCTAGAACAAATACACAACATTATTATAGGTGGTGCACCCATTTCTTCCCAGTTGAGGGGAAAAGTTAATTATTTGCCAGGCAGGGTTTTTCAAACCTATGGGATGACAGAGACTGTCTCGCACATTGCCCTAGCCAACCTAAAGGATAATGGAGCCTTGCTTTATCAGGCTTTACCCGGAGTAGCATTAAAAGTAGACAAGCAGAACAAGCTATTGATTCATGCACCTATGGGCGGTAATTTTTGGCTGCAGACCAATGATGTCGTAAGTTTACAAAGTGAAGATACGTTTTTATGGAAAGGTAGGGCTGACCATGTGGTCAATTCAGGGGGAGTAAAACTACATCCTGAGGAAATAGCGCTAGAAATTGGTGAATTAATGAGCTTATATTTCCCTGGGAGATTGTTTTTTCTGACCGGAACGGATGATAAAAGCTTGGGGCAATCGCTTACCTTGGTTGTTCAAGGGGTCAAAATGCTTGATAAAGCAGACTTGTTTCTGGAGAAAGCAAAGACGGTACTTCCTAAGTTTCACAGTCCCAAACAAATCCTATTTATTCCTGAATTCAAGGTAACGATCTCTGGAAAAATTGATCAATTGCGTACTTTAGCAAAATGATAAATCAAGCTTTCATAGTTCTTGCAACTATTTTTGGGTTCTTATTTACTCTGGAAGCAGGTTCACAACTTACCATTAATGTAAGTGTACAAAAGGAAGGTCAAGGTCTTGTTCAGCTTTTACTCTTTAAAGGAGGGGAGGGGTTTCCTAACCAATCGGATAAAGCAATTTTAAGCGGTTCTGCCCCAATTGAAAATGGCAAAGCTGTATTTAAATTTGGTGATTTGGTAGATGGAACCTATGCAGTAGCGGCTTACCATGATGGTAATGGGGATAGTAAAATGCGAAAAACCCTCTTTGGAATACCTAAAGATGCCTATGGATTTTCTAATAATGCCAGAGGTACTTTTTCTTCGCCCTCATTTGAGAGTGCGTCATTCAAGCTGCCATCCGGCAGCCATACCATAAGTTTTACTTTAAAATAATTATGTTGAAAAATCTTCAGATAACTGTATCTATAATAGGGATAATAGCTGCCATAGTATATATTCTTTATTTTTTCAGGGTCATTTACCATCCTTATATTCCTTCAATATCAGGTGGTATTGTGATATTTTCCTATCTCTTTGGGGTTTATGCCAAGAAGAAACAAGAATAGGCTGCATTTATTAAGAAATGTTACTTGTTAAGGGAAAGCATTCAAAATGCCGATTATAAAACCGGCATTTTGAATGTATTTTTATTCAAAAAACTTTTTCAAAGCATTAACTTTTGCTTCAAGAGAGGCCTCGGTTGCCCGGTAGGCTTCCCTATTTGGTAATTTCTCATTAACAGAGATATAGTATTTGATTTTAGGCTCGGTGCCGGATGGTCGTGCGGAAATTTTGCTACCATCCTCCAGATAAAATTGGATGACATTGGATTTCTCCAAATCCAATACCGATTCCTTACCATCTTTCATGTCGTAAACTTTACTTTCCTGAACATCCACAATTTTACTTATAGCTATTCCATTTATTGACTTTGGCTTGTTGGTTCTAAAGCCTTTCATCAATTCTTGTATTTGATCGGCACCATCCTTGCCCTTTTTGGTGATTGAGATAAGTGATTCTTTGTAAAAACCATATTCCATATATATCTCTGCCAAGACATCGATTATATTCATGTTTTTCTGCTTGTAGTAAGCCATTATCTCAGCCACCACTGCACAGGCAGAAATTCCATCCTTGTCTCTAACAAAATCACCTACCAAGAAGCCGTAACTCTCTTCGCCTCCCGCGATAAATTCTTTTTTACCTTCATTGGCAAGTATTACTGCTGCAATGTTTTTGAAACCTGTAAGCACATCATAATAGGTTACATCAAAACCCTTGCTGATTTCTCCCAGGAGACCTGTCGTCACTATTGTACTTACGGTAAATTGATTGCCTGTAAGTCTGCCTTGTTCTCGGTACATGGAGAGCAGGTAATAAATAATGAGTGCACCGGTCTGGTTGCCATTTAATAATTCGTATTCTTGTTTTTCATTTTTAACAACGGCGGCGTACCTGTCCCCATCTGGATCACATGCAAGAACAAGGTCTGCATTTATTTCTTTGGCCAGCTTAATAGAAAGGTTCAATGCCTCGGCTTCTTCCGGGTTAGGGTACTTAACAGTTGGGAAATTACCATCAGGTTCTATTTGTTCCTTTACCACGTGGATATTTTCAAACCCGAAAACCATTAAAGCAGCAGGAACCATTTTTCCCGACGCCCCATGTATGGGGGAAAACACAATAGTCATGTCTTTTTCAGCCAAATTAGTTAGCGGAGACATGCTTAATTTTTTGACTTCGTTTAGGTAAAAAAGATCAAAATCTTCCTCGATATATTCTTTCAGTGCATCGTTTTTGTTCCAATTAACATCATCGATGGACTTGATTTTTAATACCTCCGAGATGATATTTTTATCATGTGGAGACACTACTTGACCACCATCATCCCAATAGACTTTGTAGCCATTGTACTCTTTAGGGTTGTGTGAAGCTGTAACCATTACACCGCTTTTACAACCGTAATACCTAATAGCGTAGGATAGCATGGGGGTTGGTCGCATTTCTCTGAAATACTTCACCTTTATGCCATTGGCCGTAAGAACATTGGCAGTAGTTTCTGCAAATAGGGTGTTGTTGATCCGAGAATCATGGGTGATGGCAAGACTGATTTCTTCCCCGGGAAAACTTGCTTTCAAATAATTTGCCAAACCTTGTGTGGCCATTCCGATGGTATATACATTAATTCGGTTAGAACCAACACCCATTAAGCCCCTGAGACCACCAGTACCAAATTCTAAGTCCTTATAAAAAGAATCGATAAGATCAGTTTTGTCCGAAGCGTTTAGTAAGTCCTTTATCTCTTGTTTGCTCTTTTCGTCGATGTTACTATTGAGCCAAGCTTCCGCTTTATTGATTATGGATGAAACTGTCATTTTTGAAAAAAATTATTTTTGGTTTGAGATTTACACCCAAAATATAAGCATTTATATGGATTTAGCCTTGCGGAGTCTTTAGATTTTTATATGCCTCAAATTTATAGCATGCCTTAAGTACTTTTAATAATTCTAAGTTGGAATATGATTTCATATTATTTACCTTCATGTATTTAAAAATATAATAGTAATAGCTTATATGGATTTTGAAAAATTAGATGTGGAGCTCTCCAAGATCGTAAAGTTGCGAATTAAGTTGAGTGAAATAACTTATGCAGACCCGAATTATGACGACATTGAGGAGGAATTGCATGACCTTGAAGATGATCTGAATGAGGAGTTTGGAGATGAACTGGAAGGTAAACTGGAGGGTATTTATGCCACTTTGGTGTCGGACAATGACGTCCTACTTCCTTCTGCGTATTTGGCCAATAAATACGTGCCAATGCTACCAGATGCCCGAGGAGTAATCACCTATGATGTTCAGGGTAAGGAGGGTGTTCCAGTTGAATCAGAACAGTTTGATGGTCAGGATGTAAGAATCGTGTTGGTGCCTAACCCAACTAGGTTTGTTATGGTTATAAATGGCAAATCGTTGAAAGACCTTTGGAGATCGAGATAAGTAGTTTCTTTAAGATTTCTTGACAAATGGTAATTGGTTTTAAACCGACAATTTTTGGTTAGAACTGATTGCCATTTTTTTACTGAAATGGTAAAAAAATGCACAGCTTATTTTCTTTAACCGGGATTATGCAATAGCGTTTCCTGACCTTTCTCGGAAACGATCCCATCACTTAATAAAATAGCTATTGCATATTTCGGGTTCAACCAAAAATAAATCAGATGCCAACACATCTGATTTTCCTTGATTTCAATCTTATATAAAATAACCCATTTGATAGAGGAAATTGAATTTAACCGGCTATGAAGCCAAGCCGTTTTCTAAGGATAACTAAAAGCTTATTGGCTTCCTCCCTTGCTTTTTCTTCCCCAGCCATAAGTTTTGATTCCAGATCGGGAAGGTTATTCATATAATAAGCAAATTGCTCTCGCTCATTTTGATAGGTGTCCAGAATTAATCCTAATAATTCCTTTTTGGCATGGCCAAAACCAAAGTTGCCTGCCAGATATTTTTCTCTCAAGGCTGAAGTTTGATCCTTTTTGGCTATTAGCTTATACAATTTATAAACATTACAGACGTCCGGATCCTTAGGTTTTTCCAGAGGAGTGCTGTCTGTAATTATAGTATTGACATTTTTCTTTAGTTGCTTTTCAGGCAGAAAGATGTCAATATAGTTGTTGTAGGATTTGCTCATTTTTTGACCATCAGTACCTGGGATAATCATCACCTCATTACTGATTCGAGCTTCGGGTACTTTGAGCAGTTCCTCTCCAATACGATGGTTGAAGGTGCTGGCGATGTCTCTGGAAATTTCTAAATGTTGCAATTGATCCTTTCCAACAGGTACAAGATCCGCCCCATACAAAAGTATGTCTGCCGCCATCAATACTGGGTAAGTAAATAGCCCTGCATTCACATCCGATAACCGATCAGATTTGTCCTTAAAACTATGGGCATTGGCCAACATGGGGTAAGGGGTAAAGCAACTCAAGTACCAGGTGAGTTCAGTAACCTGAGGGATTCTTGACTGCCGGTAAAAAACAGACCTATTGATATCCAATCCAAATGCCAACCAGGCTGCAGCTACAGCGTTGACATTGTCTATCCTCGCCACAGGGTCTTTTATTGTTGTGAGGGAATGGAAATCAGCTATGAAGATATAAGACTCATTGTCCTCATTTTTGGTTAAGGCTATGGCTGGTTTTATTGCACCCAAAATATTGCCTAAATGCGGTTTTCCTGAACTTTGTATCCCTGTGAGTACTCTTGCCATTACTGTGTTTTTGATACAAATTTAAGGAATTTAAGCAATAATTTGTGGTTATTTTATCGTTATTTGCCATTATGAAGTACACAGTGTTTTTATTAAAAGTCAGTGTTTTTTTGTTTTCCTCCATAGTAGAGGTTAATAGTCAGGAAGTTGAGCGTGGAGGATTGGTTTGGGAAAACAATCTGATAAATATTGGCGCGGTAATGCCAGAGCAAGGAGAGGGGATTGCAGATTTCTATTATTTGAACCAAACTGATTCCAATGCCTATATAAAGGAAGTAATTACAGATTGCGGTTGTGCAGTAGTGGCGTATTCCGAGGATACTTTAGCACCCAGTAAAATTGGTCACCTCCAAATTACCTTTGATCCTGAATCTCGTGGCGGGACCTTTTCCAAAATGATTTTGGTTAAATCCAATGTGAAACCATTGGGCGATTCCTTGTTTTTAGAAGGGGTAAATGTTCACTTTCCTAACAATCCTGAAACCCATTATAAAGTAAGAAAAGGTGGGTTGGGATTTGTATTTGATCAAAACAATCTGGGGACACTTTATACTAATAAACCTAAATTTAAAATTGTAGACTTTTATAATTTCAATGACTTTCCTGTTCAGTTGAATTTAAAGCAGGATAGCATACCTCCGCATGTAAAAGTCCGAATGGTGCCTCCCGTGGTAGAGAGAAACACCAGAGGTGTTTTGGAAATTGAATACGATCCAATTAAAAGAAATGACTTAGGTTTTATTCGTGATTCATTTAGGCTCTCCTTTTTGTCCGGTAAGCATTTTGAAATACCTGTTAATTTATTGGCTACTATTCATGAATACTTCGATCCTTTGCCAGTGAGTCAAATAGATGAAGTGCCCAAACTATTAATTGCTGAAATGGAAATTGATTTAGGGAAGATAAGTTCTGAAAATGTGGTTTCACGAATTTTGACCTTGGAGAATGATGGTCCAAAACCATTGAATATAAGAAAGATAGTTACCAATTGTGATTGCCTGAGTTTTGATCTTCCTACAATGGATTTAAAAGCAGGGGAAAAAGTTGACCTTGTATTCACCTTTGATCCAAAAGGAAGAAGAGGCATTGACCATAAAACCATCACCTTTTTCAGCAACGACCCGTTGACACCTACCAAGACTGTGGTTATCAAAAGTAGAATAAACTGAAATCACTGTTCATGGCTATTTTATGATTCAGGTCATTGTTAAGCTATTTTTGGTTTAAAGGGGCGCTGATTACAAAAAAAACTTATTAATTTGCCTTTTCAAAAGAATTTTTGCTCGCTTTATACCGAAAATCATTCTCTTTAGAGTATATTAATCACTAATGCTTCGGCACCTTGCATGGAAAAAAAATATCCCCAAAAGGAAATTGTAGATAAAATTAAACAACTAGAAGAAAAATTCAGGGCTTCTGGGCAGGATTTATCCTCTTATTTGGAAGGGCTGTTGCATGCCGATTATCTCAACTATTGGGATTATATAAATTTAGACACGCTACTAACGCTACAACAACCCCGAACTTCTTTTAAGGATGAAAAGATTTTCATTATTTACCATCAGATTACCGAGCTGTATTTTAACCTTATCCTTTGGGAGTTAGAACAAATGGCGGCCGTTGAAAATATAGACCTGAAATTTTTTAAAGAAAGACTCAAAAGGGTCATTATGTATTTTGACCTATTGATCTCCTCTTTTGCAGTGATGTGGAAAGGAATGGAGAGAGAACAGTTCATGAAATTCAGGATGTCTCTGCTTCCAGCCAGTGGTTTTCAAAGTGCCCAATATAGAATGATTGAGATCATGTGCACAGATATTCAAAACCTCGTATACCTGGAAGAACGGGAAGATTATAAGGACATCAACCTAACTAGTATCGAAAGCCTTTTTGATATCCTTTATTGGCAATATGGAGCCACAGAGTTGGCTACAGGTGAAAAAACACTAACGCTCAAGTCATTTGAGGAAAAGTATGGCGATGAATTGAAAGAGTTGATATCAAAATTCAGAAAGAACAACTTGTGGAAAAAGTACGTTTACCTTGCAGAAAAGGACGATGAATTGACAAAATTAATGAAAGAACTGGATGAGAAAGCCAACGTTTATTGGCCCCTTGCCCATTATAAATCTGCTGTTAAATACCTGCACAAAAACCCTTCGGATATAGCCGCTACTGGTGGTACCAATTGGCAAAAGTTTTTGCCTCCTAGATTTCAAAAAGTAATTTTTTATCCTGAATTGTGGACAGATTTGGAAATCAAAGACTGGGGCAAGCGGTGGGTAGAGACTGAATTGCTTGACCTGGTGGAAAAATAGAGTATGAAAAAAGAATTGCAGCTGGTTCTCAGCCCTGAAGAAGCCTATGATGAAACATTGTTACATAAAATAGCAGCGGAAAAATCAGGTTTTTCTGAGCAGAATGAATTAAACATAAGAGCAACAAAAAGATCCATTGATGCGAGAAGCAAAAAGGTTAAAATTAATGTAACAGTAGAAGTTTATAGTGGTCAGACCCCTGAACCATTGATAAATAGCGGCAAGAATTATCCCAATGTTAAGCACAGTCATCCATTAATAATTGTAGGTGCTGGTCCTGCAGGTCTTTTTGCAGCACTAAGGGCCATTGAACTCGGTATAAAGCCCATAATTCTGGAGCGGGGAAAAGACGTCCGGGCCAGACGAAGAGATCTTGCGGCATTAAATAAAGAACATATAGTAAATCCAGAGTCCAACTATTGTTTTGGAGAAGGTGGTGCAGGAACCTATTCTGATGGTAAATTATATACTAGATCCAAGAAAAGGGGCGATTTACGGCGGATTATGGAGATTTTGGTAGCGCATGGAGCAAATGAAGATATCCTGGTGGATGCGCACCCACACATTGGCACCAACAAGTTGCCCTTACTTATTATGCGACTTCGTGAAAGCATTATTGAAGCTGGAGGTGAAGTTTTATTTAACACAAAAGTTACTGACTTCCTGTTGGAAAAAGATACCATAAAGGGCGTTACTACAAGTGATGGTGAAAAAATTACGGGCATAGGCGTGATTTTAGCAACTGGCCATTCCGCTAGAGATGTTTTTCAACTCCTCACCAGACAGAAAGTGTTGATAGAGGCAAAGCCTTTTGCCTTGGGAGTCCGAATAGAACATGACCAAAAACTAATAGATAGGATTCAATACCATTGTCAATCAGAAAGAGGCCCATTTTTGCCTGCATCTTCCTATAGCTTGGTACAACAAACCGTCCTTGATGGAAAGCAGAGAGGCGTTTTCTCTTTTTGTATGTGCCCTGGAGGTTTTATCGTGCCCTCGGCTTCATCACCGGGAGAAATCGTCGTCAATGGAATGAGCCCAAGTAGAAGAGATGGTAAATTTGCCAATTCTGGTATGGTTGTGGCAGTGGAGTTGGAAGACCTACCGACTTATCAGAAATTTGGCCCGCTTGCAGCTTTGGTCTTTCAACAAGAGGTAGAGAAGGCCGCATGGATGGCAGGAGGGGAATCGCAGGTGGCTCCGGCACAGAGAATGGTGGATTTTGTTAATAACAAACAAAGTAAAGACTTACTGGATACTTCCTACCAGCCGGGACTAAAAAATGTAAATATGCACGATTTTCTCCCCGATTTTATTGCAAAACGTTTGGCCATGGCCTTACCGCTTTTGGATAAAAAAATGAAGGGGTATTATACCAATGAAGCCCAGATAATAGGTGTGGAAAGCAGGACTTCATCGCCAGTGAGAATACCAAGAAGTAAGGAGGGGTTTGAACACCCACAAATTAGCCGGCTTTATCCATGTGGCGAAGGTGCAGGCTATGCAGGAGGCATCGTTTCGGCGGCCATGGATGGTGAACGATGTGCTGAGAAATTGATTGAAAAGTATGGCAATACAGGCAGCCATAAGACCTAGTTTTTAAAGAAGAGGTGAAAGATGGAAAAAAGTAAAAAAACGGTGGTTTTAGGTGCAAGTCCAAATCCTTCGAGATATGCACACACTGCAGCTATTATGCTGAAAGAAAGAGACATAGATTTCGTTCCTGTGGGGATCAAAGCCGGTGAAACCTCAGGTGAGAAAATCCTAAATTTATGGGAAAAACCAGTCCTGTCAGATGTCCATACGGTTACACTCTATATAGGGCCTCAAAACCAAGCGGAGTGGTATGATTATATACTATCCCTTAAGCCCAAAAGAATAATTTTTAATCCTGGGACTGAAAACCAGGAATTAATGGATTTGGCTAAAAGTAAAGACATAGAGATTGTTCCTGCTTGTACGCTAGTTTTGTTGAGCACGGGACAGTTTTAACTCTTTCTTGCTTCTAGAAAGCGATTCATGAACCAAATGTGTGGAGCAGAGATTAGGGATATTAATACAAAAAATAATAGAATCAATTCTTCAGTTTCGCTTCGGGGATAAAGGATTGCCAATAATACTCCAATACCTGCTATGCTTACAGCTGTAAACGGAATCATCTCAGTGACAAATCGTTTTAACGGTTGTTTTGAAAAATGCTGTTTTAAAGACGTGTATTCAGCGCTCATGCTGGGTAGTGCATGCCAAAATCCAAAGTATAATACAAAACCCATTAATAGCGGTAAGTGGTAGAGTAAAGTGCCCAATAGTACCATTTCTACTAGAAAACGGGGCGACCTTTCAGGCTGATTTTTGATTACCGAAAGATTACTGATTAGAAAACTTCCCAAAATAATAGACCATCCATAAGTGGCCATTTTTCCGATAGGAACAATACCTTTCAAAATCAAAGCCGTATCATCGAAGTCTCCCCAAAAAATCACACTAAGGTAAAAAGCCCCTGTGAGAAAGTAGGTTGATTTTTTATAGTAAGTCAGTGGAGATTGTATGAAGTGACTTTGACCAAAATGGTACGCAGACATACTAAGAAATAAAATAAGTGCAGGGACAGGCATGAGGACCCAAATGACTAAATACACAAGGATGATTACAAGGTATTTGCCAATGAATCTCATGAGGCTGTTTTTGCTAATAGTAGGATTGAGCAGTAGATGGTCAATGGATCCGTGTGGTATACCTACGGTTATAAGTACGATTCCAATAAACACCCACTCGAATACTGAATTTCCCTGAAAGAAAATGAGATAAAGCCCTGCAATCAGCAGACCAATTGTTTTTCCTATATTTTCAATGCTTTTCATAGTGAAGTAGCGATTTTATGAAAATTGAGAATTTTAATCGGGAAAGAAGCTTTAGTTCATTTAAAAATCCGGTTTCCTCGTTTAGAAATTTAAAGATTTCTGGTCCAGTATTACTTTCAAAAAGGTTAAAAAAGATTTTAGGCAAGTCATATGGCCACTTTTTAGCAACATTGAGGATGATATTGTCATAGAAAGTAAACCTTCTTTTTCTTTTCCAAATTAAATCTTTAGAGGAATTACTGATTTCAAGTTTTTGTACAATAGATTTGCAATGCTTTTGTATGAATTGAAAGGTATATCCGGTACTTGGTTTGCTACAGCCTGCCAGTGTTCCCAGATAGATAATATTGGGACTTTTTGCTTTTTGAAGAAATAAAGTCGTCATAGGAATTATTCCTTCCTCCTTAAATGTTATTTCAAAGGACTCCTGACCGATCTTTTGTGATATGAATTGTTGAATAGGTATTTCCATATCCTGGAAATCTAAATGCTGGGTAGTAAATACAGTATATTCTATCAATGCTTCTGTTGCGCTAAATGGCAAAAGATAGAAAAAATCTGTTTTTTCTTTCGATTCCTGTAAAAAGTTCATTAAAACAGCCGTATCTGCTTTAAAACGGGGTTTCGTAGTTTTAATTTTCCACCCTACGAAAACCTGCTTCAGAATCTTGTTTTCATCTTGCGCTGACGATTTATCAGGAATACTATTGAATACCTTTTTTCCAAAATAGATGCCATTTTTTGAAGTTAAAACTGATACAATATCCTCATCTTTTTCATTAATAGAAATAACCGAATCGCAAACAAAATGAACATTGGGAAATGAAATGACTTGCTCTTTAATTTCCGAGTAGAAATCGGAGGATTTGACATGAAAATATTTCAACTTACCGAGTTGTTTTTCCACCCGCTTTTCTCCGAGACAAATTTCTATTTTCTCCCAAAAAACCAATGGGGCTTTTTTAGGGTGAATGGCTAATGGCTTTTCAGCCCAATAACACCAAGTTCTATCGTTGAATGTCTTTTTTGAATTATCAATTACAAGTATTTTACAGTTTTGAAGTTGATGGCTATTCAGCAGATAATATACTAAACTCATACCTGCACAGCCAAATCCAGTAATTATGAAGTCATGCGTCAAATTTGGAGCACTCATGGTTTACGATATTAGTAGGTTGATTTACATACCAGAAATAAAAAAAAACTGCCCAAAAGACTAGGGCAGTTTTTTAAATTTTAAGCAGCTACTGATTTCCTACTTTTAGCTGTTTCAGAAATGGCTACGTAATAAATTACTAGTCCAAATCCAATTTTATTGATAGCATCTGCCAGGTTGTAAAACAGATCAATGCTACTCACTTCAAAAGCTCCTGACAGTAAATTTCCAGGTAGTACCATGTATCCGATTGGATAAATAGACCAACCTAAGGTGATGAAAATTTTCAAAAGAAACATTGCTCGGCCTAAAGCAGGGCTGTCAGATGTTTTGGCAAGTTTAGCCACGTCACCTGCGAACACCTCATAAACAATATACAAATAACCCAATGTAGAAATAATTCCCCACATAATGTTGTTTGCAATCCCTGAAGTCTCACCAATAAATCCTGCTACTAGCATCAAGAGTGAGGCAAGAATTAATTTGAATAAAGTATTTCCCTTTGCTCCAAAAGGTTTGGTAAGTAAATAAAACTCCACACACATCAATGGAACTGTCAGGGTCCAATCGACATATCTAAATGCAGTTGGACTTTGACCTGTTTGCAGGTAAAAATCCCTCATGTAATAATAGTGTACGGCTGCGATTCCAGTGATCAATGCAGAAACCAAAAGGGATGTTTTCCACTTTCCATCCACAGAACCTCTTTCAACAAGGAAAAATATAGCGGAAGCTAACATAGCCATATATCCGATAAAGAATGTAATCGCTATTGGATCGCCGTTGATGATTTTATCAAGACCGGCAAGATCAGCAGTTAAAACGGTTTTCATAGTTTTTAATTTTTAATTAGAGATGGATTAAATTGTTTTGTAAAATTCAATTGGCTAACTGTTACATAATATAAATTGTTTAAATTATGTAAAATAAAAGTAAACAAAATTAATAAGGATATTTTTGAATTTGTAACTTAAAATTGTAAGAACCGATTGTGATTTTAGGTGGAATCCTGAAATAAAATTTTCGGACTCATGATTGAGTTGTTCAGTAGAAATTAAAATGGTGGCTGAATATACTTCTTCAAAAAGGTATGTGCTCTCGAAATTTTTGCGTAATATTGTAGGTTGATTATTGAATGAAAAAATTGCTTTTTTCTTGTAAAAAAAGCATTTGATACATGTTATGAGCGAAAAAAAAGAAGGAAATCGGAACGATTATTCAGCCCAGAATATTCAGGTGTTGGAAGGGTTGGAAGCTGTTAGAAAAAGGCCCGCCATGTATATCGGTGATATAGGTTTTAAAGGGTTACATCATTTGATTTGGGAGGTAGTAGATAATTCCATTGATGAAGCACTAGCCGGTCAATGTGACACCATTTCAGTCACTGTTCATGAGGACAATTCTGTTTCGGTACAGGATAATGGTAGGGGGATCCCTACGGAGTTTCACAAGAAAGAAAACAGGTCAGCACTAGAAGTGGTAATGACCGTTTTACATGCTGGTGGTAAGTTTGATAAAGATACCTACAAAGTATCAGGTGGACTTCACGGAGTGGGGGTCTCATGTGTAAATGCCCTTTCCTCTCTCTTGAAGGTAACCGTGAAAAGAGAAGGGAAAGTACATGAGCAAGAATATGTTCGAGGTGTTCCTCAATACGTAGTTAGGGAAGTAGGGAAAACTGATGCACGTGGCACCCATGTGCATTTTAAGCCTGATCATGAAATATTTCAGGTATTGGAATACAAGTATGAAACAATTGCTACCCGTTTGCGGGAGATGGCCTTCTTAAATGCCGGTATTAGGATTTCTTTAACAGATCTTAGAGAAAAGGATGATGACGGAAATTTTAGAACTGATGATTTTTATTCCGAAGGTGGTTTGGTTGAGTTTGTTGAGTACTTGGATGAAAACAAACAGAAGATAATAGATAAGCCGATATTTATAGAATCGGAGAAGAATGGTGTGCCTGTTCAGGTTGCCATGGGCTACAATAACTCCTATACAGAGAATGTGGTTTCCTATGTCAACACCATTAATACTTATGAGGGTGGAACCCATGTTTCGGGTTTTAGAAGAGCCCTTACCAGGACCCTTAAAAGCTATGCTGATAAGTCAGGAATGCTTGATAAGCTGAAACTAGAAATTTCAGGTGATGATTTCCGAGAGGGGCTTACAGCTGTAATTTCCGTTAAAGTGGCAGAGCCACAGTTCGAGGGACAAACCAAAACCAAGTTGGGTAACTCTGAGGTGACAGGAGCAGTGGATGCTTCAGTTTCAGAAACGTTGCAATTTTGGCTGTTAGAACATCCTAAAGAGGCTAAAATAATAATTGGCAAAGTAGTGCTGGCAGCTCAGGCCAGGCACGCAGCCAAAAAAGCCCGTGAGATGGTTCAGCGTAAGAGTGTGCTTGGCGGAGGCGGACTTCCCGGTAAATTGGCCGATTGTGCCAATTCAGACCCGGCTGTTTGCGAATTGTACCTAGTCGAAGGGGACTCGGCTGGAGGGTCAGCCAAACAGGGGAGAGATAGAGATTTCCAAGCGATTTTACCATTAAAAGGAAAAATATTAAACGTAGAAAAAGCTCATGAGCATAAAATCTACGACAATGAGGAAATCAAAAATATATTGACGGCATTAGGAGTCAAATTCGGTACCGTGGATGATGAAAAAGAATTGGATTTATCTAAACTCCGCTATCATAAAATCATCATTATGACGGATGCTGATATTGATGGTTCTCACATTAGAACACTGATTCTTACCTTGTTTTTTAGGTACATGAGAACCCTGATTGAACATGGGTACCTTTACATTGCTCTTCCACCATTTTATCTTTTGAAAAGAGGAAAAGAAGAAAGATATATCTGGACTGAAGAAGAAAGACAAAGGGCTATCAAGGAGATGGCACCTGATGGGAAAGAAGATAGTGTGGGTATTCAAAGGTACAAAGGACTTGGTGAAATGAACCCTGAGCAACTTTGGACTACTACTATGGACCCAGAGACCAGAACTTTGAAAAGAGTAACCATAGATTCCGCTGCAGAAGCTGATCATCTTTTTAGCATGCTAATGGGTGATGAGGTGGCTCCTCGGAGAGAGTTTATTGAAAAAAATGCTAAGTATGCCAAAATTGATACCTAATGGTTGCCAAATTGTTTTCCATAGAGAATAAAAAAAGGGCATTTAGCCCTTTTTTTATTCTCTAAATAATTTAGTATCATTTAACTACTTTTTCCCATTTTAATGAAATAAATATGAAATTGATCCAACTCGATAAAATTGAAGAAACCATTAATAGTAGTAAATTAATCAGCAGAGACCTTAGCTGGTTAAAATTTAATGACCGGGTTGTTGATCAGATTAAAAAAGACAAACGGAATATTTTTGAGAAATTTAAGTTTCTCGCAATTGCAGCATCTAATCTTGATGAGTTTTTCATGATCAGGGTTGGTTCTTTGTATAATTACCTTGACTATGACAAGGTAAGAATAGACTATTCTGGCTTACGAGAAGATAGCTTTAAAAAGAAGCTAATGATCGAATCCCAGAATTTCCATATTAACCTTCAGCGACATTTTGTCGGTGAATTACTCTATACTACCAAAGCATCGGGTTTCCAATTAAGCAATGTGCGTAATCTTTTAGCTGAAGAGCAAAAGACAATTGAAGACTATTTTTATAAGGCAGTTTACCCTATGTTGACGCCCATGGTCTTTGATGGCTACCATACCTTTCCCATTTTGATGAATAAATTGTTGATTTTTGGGGTGGTAACAATAGGTCCTGGGGAGAAAAAAGACAACAAGAAACTTTCTTTTGTACAGATACCTTCCAATATTCCACGGTTTTTCGAGTTGGAAAGGGAAGACTTGATCATCTTTGTACCGATAGAAGAAATGATACGGGAGCATATTGTGTCCTTGTTTAGAAATGTAAACATTGAATCAATTAATCTTTTTAGGATAACCAGAAATGGAGATTTTACCTTAGAGGAAAGTGAGGACATGGACTCCAATTTCCTGGAGGAAGTGAAGCGAAAACTCAATGAGCGAAAAACGGGAAGAGTGGTCCGAATTGAAATCGAAGAAGGCTATAGCAAGTGGATGGTCAATTTGCTGAAACAGCGCTGGACACTTAATGATGACAGTATATTTAAAATTGAGCGTGAAAGCCTAATGGATTTTACTGGCTTATGGCAGGTGATTGGTAACAAGCGATTTAAAGACAGAATGCCGGCTATTCATGATCCAATCCCACCATTGTCTTACCCTGAAGCAGCATCTGAAGATATTTTCCAAGTACTCAAGAACAAGGATGTATTGCTCCATCATCCTTACAATGACATGGAGCCTATTCTGGAACTTCTTGATAAGGCTGCAGATGATCCCCATGTGATGGCCATCAAAATGACAATTTATCGCTTGGCAAAAAATTCAAGAATTGTTGGTGCTTTACTCAGAGCGGTAGAAAATGGCAAGCACGTTTCTGTATTGTTTGAAGTTAAAGCTCGTTTTGATGAGGAAAACAATATCAGGGAAGCAAAGAAAATGCAGAAAGCAGGCTGTTTCGTGATCTATGGTGTCAGTAATTTCAAAACGCACACCAAATTACTTTTAATCGTTAAGAAAGAAGAAAATAGAGTAACTCGGTACGTTCATCTGGGTTCAGGGAATTATAATGAAGAAACAAGTCGTATCTATACGGATATTGGGCTTTTGACAACAGATGAAACACTGGCAAATGATGTTTCTGAATTCTTCAATGTTATTACAGGGCATTCAGCACCTACGAGCTATCAAAACCTTATCACCTCACCACGTGATATGAGAAATAATCTGATAGAATTTATTAATATCGAATCAGAAAATGCAAGCAAAGGACTGCCTTCTGGTATATTTATAAAAATTAATTCCCTGGAAGATTCTGAATTTATCCATGCCCTCTATAGTGCTTCTCGGGCGGGAGTTCCTGTCAAGTTGATAGTCCGAGGTATTTGTTGCTTAAGGCCTGGAAGGAAAGGCCTGAGTGAAAATATAGAGGTAATCTCAATTGTGGGAGATTTTCTTGAGCATTCCAGAATTTATCATTTTCATAATAATGGTGATCCTACAATCTATGTAGGTAGTGCTGATGCCATGGTCAGGAGTTTTGATAAGCGCCTTGAATCCTTATTTAAGGTAGAGAATCAATTCCTTCAGAAACAACTGATGAATATCCTAAAGTTTAACCTTTTGGACAATGTAAATGCCTATGTGATGCAGGAGGATGGAAAATACATTAGTAAAGAACCAAAAGAAGGAGAAGAGATCTTTAATATTCACCAAAGGTTTTTTGAACTAGAACCGGCAATGATCGAAAATGTGAAATTGATTGATTGAAGCAATCAATAAGTCATGGGTTTTTAAATCGCCACAATCTATAGGTTTTGGAGATTTTTTTTCAGGAAGTAGATCCATTACCTCAAAAGATTGGGCATCGCACATTTCAGCTTGTTAATAGGCCTCATTGCATCGTATGGGTAAGCCGGTTATTTCTTTTTGCCAACAGCCAATAAAACAAAACCAGCAATTACAGCTATTCCTCCAGCATAGGGTGGCCAGTTGACGCTTTGTTCTTTGTCAGCGCTTAATTTCAATGGCCCTACATTTTTTCGTATTTCCCCTTTGACAATTTTCTTTTAAGATTAAAAAAATTAATAAATCCCACAATCAATAAAATAACACTTATCATAAATGAGAGATAACCCAGGCCTTTTACATTTTGAAGGTCATTAACCTTAATTAAAGCCGTACCGCTAACAATAAAGTATAAACTCGTTCTTATATATGCGAGTAAGGTTCGGTCATTGGCTAATTTCGTTCGTTGCCTCGCTAAAAAATCTCTAACAATCAGTGTTTCTTCTGTTTGATTTTCCATAAATTTGCGCCTCGTTTTTATTTTCCATTTAATTTAATTTTTTTTTTCATCTTTTAGGTTAGAATTTATTCAAATTAAATGTTAAGTATTGAAATAATTTCGAATAAAAAAAACAGAATTATTATAATCTAATAAACAACGCATGAAAATTTTTCTACTGACCTTATTGGTTTTTGTGATAACAACCAATGTTATAACAGCCCAGGTGGTTTCAGATTCACTGGAGCAAATACCTGTTGACACCACTTATTGGCAATCTGAATTTAGTACTGGATTAAATTTTAATCTCAAGTCTCGGTACACAATGTTTGCGAATTACGAGACCCTTTCAATGGAAAATATAGACCATAGACTGGATTTAACGCTTACTGCCAAAATATCAAACATCATGAACGTAACCTTCACCGGAATTTCCCTTTATGATATCGATCAGGATGCTGCAATTCAATATAGTCAGGGGCTGTCATTAGGTATATTGTATAAAGTAGGTAACAAAAAATAGATAATTGACCATATTTTACCTGCTAAATTTGGTTTTTAATCAGTTATTGTTAATTTTGTTTGTATTATGGTAGTTAAATAATAGTTGGTTTAGTTTTCAAAATAAAAAGCAGGGGATATTCTCCTGCTTTTTTATTTTAAAGCTAGTTTTTTTAAAAAAGGAACTAATAATTAGCTGAAATATATGCCTAAAGTAAAGCTAAAGCCTATTTTTCTTTTTTGCACACAAAAAAAGCTATGAAACAATGTCTCATAGCTTTAGTCAATTAACAATAAACCCAAAATAACCTGCTGTAGGAGAAGGAGTCGAACCTCCACGGAGCAGTTAGGAAAAATACGAGCTCGCTATTTTCTTTGTTCTGTGATCTCCACCCTCGAGACAGGAGGGCATGTCTGCCAGTTTCATCATCCTACAGTATTAGAGACCATATATCTCTATTTTGTACATCAAAGGTAGTATATAACCTTGGTTTTTAAAAATATGACAATAAATAATTTAAAAAAATACATTATTTTTAATAAAATAGCTATATAAATAAAAATAAAATAATTTGACTTGATTTTTATCTGGTTTTATTGACGATATTTAAAAGACAGGTTTTATTATTTTGGTTATCTTGGGAGTTGAATGTAAAGACTGCCATGGAAGAACCTATCAAAACGTACGAAATGCCTGAAATAACCAACAAAAGGGCATTTCAAATTTATGAGGTACAGGGGAAAACCATCCAAAACAGAACGTATCCTCACGAGACTGATAGGCCACATCGGCATAAATATTATGAAATATGTGTTTTTGTAAATGGTGCGGGAAAACATGAGATTGACTTTAATGCCCATTCTATTCATTCACAAAGTGTACATTTCCTTTCTCCCGGACAAGTTCATAAAATCAGCAGAGAAAATGATTATCATGGATATTTGATGGTTTTTTCGAGAGAATTTTATGCCTTGGACACCACGAATGAAGAATTTCTTTTTCAACTTCCCTATTTTAATAATCCTACCTTAGTTCCAATTCTCAACTTGAATTCGGTTGATTTCAAAGACCTAACCGATTTGATAAAGGCCATTAGCAAAGAATACAAGCAATGGAATAGTTTTACTACGGCTATTTTGAACAATTACCTTCAGATTTTCTTGATCAAATGCAAACAATATTACCTTAGGTATTTTGCAGATAAAAAAAATACCCTTGATCCTAATTTTACACTGGTTCAGCAGTTTAATGCATTGGTTGAGCACAAGTTTAGGCAGGTGCATCAGGTTCAGGATTTTGCAGAAATGATGAAACTTGCACCGAGTATTCTAAACAAACATGTAAAGAAAATAACCGGCATGACTGCTGGGGAGGTAATTTTGGAACGTTTGATGCTTCAGGCAAAAAGATATCTTATCCATTCAGACCTTTCGAATAAGGAAATTGCCTATCAATTAAATTACCCGGATCCGTCCTACTTTAGCAGGATTTTTAAAAAGAAAACAGGTGTTTCACCATCCAAGTTTAGATGGTTGGAAAACCAAAAGTACCAGCAATAGATTGAATAATGCCTTTATATTTAATGATATTTAAGATATCTTTATCATCAAAAACAAAAAGTGCATGGTTTGACCGTCTAAAATTCAGACAATAATTCTGTATTTAAGGATGAAAATCTCAATTCCAAAATAAACTTAAACCTATTAAATGTATGATTGCAATTGATTCTGAAATTCAAGCTAAAGATCTGAAATCGGCTTTGGATAAATTTTGGCAACTTTCTGCTGAGAAAATCTCCGCAATTGAAAAGGAATATCCCCAAAATCAAGGTTCTCCAGTTTTTACTGTTGATGGTAAATACGCTACCAGAGGATGGACCGAATGGACACAAGGCTTTCAATTTGGGTCTTCCATATTACAGTTTGACGCTACAGGTGAGAAAAGTTTTCTGGAAAAAGGAAAGCTAAAAACGCACCAGTATATGGCACCTCACATTAGTCATACCGGTGTTCACGATCATGGCTTCAATAATGTCAGTACCTATGGCAATCTACTGAGACTAATGGTGGAGGAGAAAATTCCTTATGTGGAATGGGAAAAGAATTATTACGAATTGGCCTTGAAGATTTCTGGTGCTGTTCAGGCTAGTAGATGGTCTTCTATAAAGGATGGAGGGTATATGTATTCCTTTAATGGACCGCATTCACTATTTGTGGACACTATTCGTACTGTCAGAATCCTAATGCTAAGCCATAGCCTGGGGCACGTTCTTCAGGAAGAAAATGACAAAAAAGTTAACCTATTGGTAAGGGGATTGCAACATGCGAAAGCTACTGCAGATTACGCTGTGTATTATGGAGAAGGGAGAGACAGGTATGACCTCTGGGGACGAACTGCCCATGAGAGTGTCTTCAATACCAAGGATGGCAATTATCGATGCCCTAATTCGCAACAAGGTTACACAGGATTTTCTACTTGGACCCGTGGATTGGCTTGGGCCATGTGTGGTTTTGCAGAGGAGTTAGAATATCTTGAGACTTTATCAGATGCTTCTCTAAAAGCCTTTGGTGATCCGGCCGAAATAAAAGCTTTTATGTTGAAAGCTGCCACTGCATCTTGTGACTTTTACATCGAACATACACCAACGGATGGTATCCCTTACTGGGATACTGGAGCACCAAACCTTCATAAACTGGGAGATTACTTGTCTCGTCCATCAGACCCTTACAATGACTTTGAGCCGGTTGATAGTTCTGCAGCAGCCATTGGTGCACAGGGCTTATTGAGACTTGGTCATTACCTAAAGAAAAAGGGTGACTCAGTAAAAGGAGATAAGTATTGGAAAGCAGGCCTTACGGTATTAAAGACCTTATTGGGAGAACCTTATCTTAGTACAGATAAAAACCATCAGGGATTGATCCTACACTCCATCTACCATGAGCCAAATGGATGGGACAATGTTCCTGCAGGACAAAAAATCGCTTGCAATGAATCCAGTATGTGGGGAGATTACCATGCCAGGGAATTGGCCTTGTATGTTCAAAGAATCATAGATAAGGATACTTATTATACTTTTTTTAACTGTCTATCATGAGTGAAAAACCGATAAAAGATCTTAGTAAACTCTGTATACACACAATTACAACAAAGCCATGGAGCTTGGAAGAATCCGCTGAAAACTACGAAAGAGTAGGGGTAAAGGGTATCTCAGTTTGGCGTCAATATCTTGGAGGTAGGGACATAACTGCTTCCGGAGATAGATTGCGGAGTCATGGACTGGAAATTGTATCCTTGGTAAGAGGTGGGTTTTTCCCCTCCATTTCGCCTAAGAACAGAGACCAGGCCATTCAGGATAATTATATCGCCATAGAAGAGGCAGCTGCTCTAGGTGCTCCCATGATTGTATTGGTTTGTGGTGCAGATCCAGGCCAATCTTTAGTTAAATCACGTGAGCAAATCCTAGAAGGCATTGAAAAGATATTGCCCTTTGCAATTGAGCATGGGGTAAAGCTTGCCATTGAACCTTTGCATCCTATGTATGCTGACACTAGGTCCGCAGTCAATACCATGCGTCAGGCCAATGAAATGGCCGAGGCAATTGGATCGGACCATGTAGGTGTTGCAGCAGATGTCTATCACTTGTGGTGGGATCCTGATTTGAGAGAGGAACTGTTAAGATGTGGGCGCAATGGAAATCTTTATGCTTTTCATATCTGTGACTGGATGTGTCCTACAGTAGATTTCTTGAATGACAGAGGCTTGATGGGAGAAGGATGTATCGACATCCCTAACATCAGAGGATGGGCCGAGGAAGCAGGGTTTTCAGGATTTAATGAAGTGGAAATTTTTTCTGACAGGCATTGGGCTGGAGATCAGAAGGAGTTTTTGGACAAGATTGTAGAAAGTTATTATAAGAGTTAAAAAAGATAAAAATGGAACACAGGGTAGGAATTATCATGAACGGTGTCACCGGAAGGATGGGTACCAATCAACATTTGATGCGTAGCATCGCAGAAATTATCAAACAAGGTGGAGTAAAACTTGACAATGGAGATACTATTATGCCGGATCCGGTTTTGGTGGGGAGAAACGAAGCCAAGTTAAAAGCATTAAGCAAGCGTTCTGGTGTGGCCAAATACACAACTGATTTGGACAGCGTCATGAATGATGACCAGTACAGCGTTTATTTTGATGCCCAAACTACTGGTAGAAGAGCAGATGCAGTAAAGCAGGCGGTAAAAGCAGGTAAACATATTTACTGTGAAAAACCAGTAGCTGTAGATACCGCAACTGCTTTGGAATTGCATGAAATCTGTAAAAAAGCAGGTGTTAAAAATGGTGTCGTACAGGATAAATTATGGTTGCCGGGTTTAAGAAAACTACAGCGATTAATTGAAAACGGATTCTTCGGAGAAATTCTTTCTGTAAGGGGGGAATTTGGTTATTGGGTATTTGAAGGACATTCTATACCTGCTCAAAGACCATCCTGGAACTACCGTAAGGAAGATGATGGCGGGATCATTGTGGATATGTTGTGTCATTGGAGGTATGTTCTGGACAATATTTTCGGCAAAGTGAAAGCGGTTTCTTGTATGGGAGCCACGCATATTAAGGAGCGAGTAGATGAGGAAGGAAAGCCTTACAAATGTACAGCAGATGACGCTGCTTATGCCACATTTGAATTAGAAGGAGGAGTTATTGCCCAATTCAATTCTTCCTGGACCGTAAGGGTAAGAAGGGATGATCTACTTACTGTACAAGTGGATGGCACCAAAGGTTCTGCAGTAGCGGGTCTTAGAGAGTGCTACATTCAGCATTATGGCAATACTCCCAAGCCAGTGTGGAATCCAGATATTGCTCAGCCGATTGAATTTTATGAAGGATGGTCTAAAGTGCCTGAACAAGAGCCTATGGACAATGCCTTTAAAGTACAGTGGGAATTGTTTTTAAAGCATATCGTTACTGATTCACCATTCCCTTGGGACATGATGGAGGGCGCCAAAGGCGTTCAGTTGGCGGAAAAAGGATTGGAAAGTTGGAAACAAAGAGCCTGGTTGGATATACCGGAACTATAAATAGCTAAACCCATGAAAAGAATAGCCTTAATCACAGGAGGATCTCGAGGAATAGGATTAGGAATAGCAAAATGCCTGGCCAAGCAAAATTTTGACTTGGCCATCAATGGCATGAGGAAGGAAGAGGATACCCTTTCCAGTCTAGAAGAATTGAAGGCTTTGGGAGCAGAAGTTCTTTATTGCCGAGGAGATGTTGGTAGTGCTGAAGAAAGACAGGGGATTATGGACAAGATCAAATCCCATTATGGTCGATTGAATGTTTTGGTAAATAATGCAGGTGTAGCACCCAAAGAGAGAAAGGACATTTTGGAAGCCACCGAAGAGAGTTTTGATTATGTGTTGAAAACCAACCTGAACTCAGCTTATTTCCTCTCTCAATTGGCGGCAAATTGGATGATTGAACAGAAAGGTAAAACAGATGATTTTGCTGGTTCCATCATTAATGTTTCTTCAATTTCTGCAACAGTAGCCTCCGTAAACCGCGGCGAGTACTGTGTTGCCAAAGCTGGAATGAGTATGGCCACCCAATTGTTTGCAGTAAGGCTTGGGGAATTTAATATCCCTGTTTATGAAGTCAGACCTGGAGTGATTGCTACAGATATGACTTCAGGAGTAAAAGAGAAATATGACAAGTTGATCGGTGAAGGGTTAATGGTTCAACCCCGGTGGGGCTTACCCGAAGACGTAGGTTTAGCTGTGACCGCTTTAGCTATAGGCGATTTTCCTTATTCCACAGGTCAGGTGATCATGGTGGATGGTGGCTTGACGCTTCCTCGACTTTAAATTTTATCAAATGGTCGGCGTTTATTCCGACCATTTGGCCTTTTTAATAAATATTTGCACAGAATCATCCGACAATTGTATATTGTCAATTAAAGATATTAAACCCAATTCAAAATGAAAAAAAACAAATTATACTGGAGAATTTGTTGCATTGCAGCTGTTTTCTTATGCATCATAACCTATACACCCTTGGTGATTCCTCAAGGAGCGTTTAAACCTATGTTGGGAGGAATTCCTTACAGTCTTTGGACGAGTTTTATTATTACAGTGCTTTTGGTTGTTCTTACTTATATAGGTACCAGAGTACATCCAGGCATGCAAGATGAGGAGGACAAATTATGATTTTCTGGGTTTGGATTTTTGGTCTGATATACGCAGGCCTTTTGGTTTTTGCTTCTCTCAAGTCTTATAAGAAAGGGAGATCTTCTGAAGAATTTATGATGGCCGGCGGAAATATTGGCCTGTCTTTGGGGGTGCTGACTTTTGCTGCAGCACTTTTTAGCACATTTACATTCTTGGGAATGCCTGACTTCTTCCGGATAAACGGAATAGGGGCATGGATTTTCCTAGCGGTTTCGGATGGTGCCATGGTGTTTGTACTACTTTGGTTTGGTTATGAAATCCGTAAAAAAGTCAGAGGAATGGAGTTTAGAGGGGTTTCAGGGCTAATTTCGCGCTGTTATGAAAATAAATTAGCAGGATACACCTTTTTTCTTAGTGCCTTTTTGTTTTTGATTCCTTATGTAGGGATTCAAATCCAAGGGATTGCCATATTTATGGATGCAGCCTTTCCTGAATCTTTACCAGCCTGGGGTTGGTCATTAGGCATCGTATTAATCATGTTGACCTATAGCGAGATTGGTGGATTAAAAGCGATTATCTTTAGTGATGCCATTCAAGGCGTACTTTTGCTAGCCGTGATTTGGATCATCGGATGGGCTTGTCTCGATCACTTTGGAGGCATAGGACAAATGTTTGAAAAAGTAGGTTCAGTAAAAGAAGAATTACTTTCAACACCAGGACCAAAAGGACTGCTAACTCCCCAGTTTCTGCTTGCTTCCCTAATCGCAATATTGATGATTCCTGTCACCCAACCTCAATTTACTACCAGAATTGTGGTGATGAAAAGTATGAAAACGATGAAATTGATGGCAGTGTCATTGGGAGCATTTGCTATCTTGGTGATCATTCCAACTATTTTTATCGGTATGTATGGAGCTGATCTTTATGGTGAGTATAGTAGTCAAGAGTTCTTTGCTATGGCATTCCTTAATGACCAACATGAAGCCGTTGCTGCCCTTGCCATTATTGGTTTGATTGCTGCAGGTTTGTCTACTACCAATGCAATGATTTTTGCAATGGGATCAGAATTAAGAGGGCTTCTTACAGGAGCTGAAAATGTGATTATGAAGCGAACAAAAATTGGGATATTCGTTTTCTCATTCATTGCTTTTATCTTCTCAATCATCGTTTTCGATCAGTTGGTGTTGCTCGCAAGGGTAAGTTTTGCAGGTACCGGAATTATGGGGCCAATGATTTTACTAGGAATTTTGAGCGATAGAAAAATTTCACCAGTGATGATCTACCTCTCATTAACCGGACTGGCCATATTCCTAATGTCTTTGCCTGGAATAATCCCTAACATGTATTTTGGAATCCGGCTAGACCTGTTACTATTTATTGTTCTTGGAATCTCCGCAATAGGTATTTACCTGACCAGTGAAAAGCGCATTGTTACTGACCTTAAAGTCAATGAATAATTAAAATTACATATGGAACCGTTGGTTGATTGTTTAAAGATTAAAGGCATCCATTCAAATTTATATTACGCCTCTGTTTTTCTCAAAGCAGGGGCGTAATTGTTTCTGGATTTCACAATTGCTGCCAAATGAATTGATTTTTTCGAGTATTAAATAACCGTGGGTGTCAACCCACTGCATAGCACCTCAACCTCCTCATCCAACCCTACAGGGTTGAACAGCTACAAGTAATTTCTGTCTTGAAAAAAGGAAATTAGAACAAGTTTTTATCTAGATTCTATCTTGATATAAGCCCAATTCACCAACCATAGCAAAAGAGTAAGTGCACTTACACCCAGCTTGGAAAAACATTAAAACCTGTAGTTTAGAAAAACCCCGGTATAGGGCTGAAAGCGCAGGCCATTTATCTTCAGGGTGTAGCCTTCAGAAGACTGGATTTGATTTTGACTCCCTTCTACTTTAGGCCTTATGGATATTTTCTCGGTAAATAGCTGCTCTCCCACATACCCTGACAATCGAAATTCCGTACTTAGCAGCAAGCGGGCACTGAGCCTAAAACGAAGGCCTGCCAAGGGGGAAAGCGAAAGCCTTATTTCCCTGTCATACTCGTCCCGACTTTCAAAATATTCCTCTTCAGGGTCCGTGTCAGGCTGCTCAAAAAACGATCTGCTGTCAATCTTACTTCCTTCCAGTTCCATACCATAATATCCCTCCCATCTTTTGGCCAGGGGTTTGATCCATTCATAACCTATCGCCAGGCCTAAGGTCCCTGTGCGATCTATGTTGGTAAAGTCTCCCTCTATCTTCTTAGATCTGCCGATGCTTCCAAAGACCCGTAATCGTATCCTGTTTTGTTCATGAATCTTTTTCCTAAGCATCAATTCCAAAGGGTACCGCTGATTTTGATCCATCAACTGATCCATAGCAAAATAAGTATTGAGCCCAAGCGCATACCTGCTTGTGGAGTCTAACAGGCTCCATGTCGAAGGATCGTTTTGGGCAGAAACAGGTGTAAAGTTCATTATTAAAAAAAGAAGCAAAAGTATTTTGGGAAGCATCATTCCTATTTTCATCGTTTTAAAATTTGAGGTTAATAAAAATTCCGGAATAGGGTTGGAAATTAAAAACATAGGTCTTCGAATCATATCGCCCAATGGAATGGCCACAACATTCATCTGGATTAATTACTTGGCTAGAGTAGGAATCCTTCTTAAATTTGGTGCTTAAATAATTTAATTCCGCCCGCATTTCATAGGATACTGACAAGTTTGGCTTGGGAGAATAGGTAAAGCCCACAAAAGGAAGCAAACCTAAAGATTGTGTAGTAATAAAATCATATCTCCTTACTTTAAGATTCCCGTAGGTATCGGAGTAATCGGAATAATTTCTTGTAGTATTGTGGATATCCCAGCCCTTCTCCAGATCTGTTCCAAAATAATAACCGAGCTTGTTATTGATGGGATGGTGCCATTCATGTCCCAGGGCAATGGCAAAGCGGGATTGCTGGATTTTCCGGTTTTCTTCCCCTTCTATTTTATTGGTATTTTCCACCCAGCCCCTGGCCCTTAGCCTGAGACTGCGGTTGTCAGGCAAACCCCTGCGTAACAAAAACTCAATGGGTGTGAATGTCTCCACATCCAGTAATCCATCAATAGCAAACTGGCTGTTTATGCCCAAGCTATAGGCTTTATCAGGTAGAAAAACTTGCCTTCCCTCCGATGTTGTACTCTTTTGCCCTATAGCAAGTCCACAAAATCCTGTCAGCAACAGGCCTGTTATAAAAAGTTTTATCAAGCTTATTTTTTTCCAAAACGTAGCTGGCGGAAATGAGATTTCCTACGGTTTTAAAAAAATAAATATTAGAATATTAAATTAAATTATACTAATAAATAAAACTTAGGTTTTACCTACTTTTTATTCTGAAAACTAGGCTTTTAAAACCCATAAACTACTATAAAATACCGGTTCAATTTTAACCAGAATTTGAAAACGTGGAAAAAGTAAGGTCATGTAGCTAAGATGGATATGCAAAAAGGTATGGTTATTCATTTTGCATTAATATTTTCATAGCATCTTGATCTTTTTGGGTCGTCTTTGCTGTATAGCCTATCCTGTGTTATAGAGTGAATCAGAGCCTGTCCCAAACAGGATAGCAAATCGGGTCCAAAAATGGAAAGGAGAAAATACCGATAAAATAGTAGCTATTGCTTTAAAAGTATTATAAAACAGTCAACAATTTCCAGTGGGAACTTACACAACTTTAATGAGCTAGATGGAATCACCTATTTCGGGTTTAGCCCCAAGTAAAAAACATATAAAAAAAACTACAAAAAGTAAATTGGTCTTTATCTTAACCTGTCTACTTTTTGTAGCCCATTTAGCTATAAAAAGGATTTCAATATTGATTGAGAATCAATTTATATTCACCCATTTTTCGCTGCTGGCAGATTCAAAAATAGCTTGTAGCACCAAAGTATTGGCCTTGGCATTTTCTAAAGAAACAGGGACTTCTTTGTCTTCAAGAACCGCTTTTGAAAAATCTATGGCCTGCTGGGTATATTGATTGCTTAAAGGAAGGACAATCTTTTCAGCGTTTGCTTTGGAGAAATCACCCTCATGAATATAAATTTCATTGGGTTGATCCGAAGGAGCATTGAAAGGGATCCTGATTTCCATAATTTTTTTCTCACCAAAGAAGAGCATCCGCTGATAAGCAGTCAGCTGTGTGCTAATCGTGAAGGTCATTTGGATTTCATGAAAATCTATTAGCACAGAGCCTACTTTATCGGTACGAAACTGAGGGTCAAATTCCAGCATTGATACCAGTCTGCCAGGCTCTTTATCCAGAACAAACCTAGAAGTAAAAACAGGATAGCAACCTATGTCCCAAACGCCACCACCTCCCATTGCTTCGATATTCCTAATGTTATCCTTGTCGTTATTAAAATAACTAAAAAAACCTTGAACCGCTTTTATCTTGCCCAAATACCCACTTCTTACCAGTTCCCTGGCTTTTAACCATTGAGGATTTGAAGCTACCATAAAGGCTTCACCTACTTTTACATTGAATTTATCTCTTGCTGCGATTAGCCCATCTATTTCCTCACTATTCAATGTCAAAGGTTTCTCACAAAGTACATGCTTCCCTGCCTCAATACATTTGAGTGTATAGGGTACATGCATGTCATTTGGCAGGGGATTATAGATGACATCTATTTCAGGATCATTGATAAGTTCATCATAGGAGCCATAAGCTTTAGGAATTCCCAGACTTTTTGCTGTTTCTTTAGCGCTATCAAAGTTTCTGGAAGCGATGCCATAAATCTCATACAAATCACTATTTGCCATTGCAGGAATGACCTTTTCCCTGGCGATTTTGGCAGTACTAAGTACTCCCCACTTCAGTTTTTTTTTCATTGGTGTTCGAGTTTAAAGAAAATTTACAATTATTATCCCCTAATCCTAGGGGAGCGTTTATTGAAGCAATTTAATAGTATTGTTTTCCAAAGCCAAAAGGAAGGCAGTCTTCTTTCTGCCAAGTAATTGTTTGAACCAATAATATTCAATTGCTTTTCTTTCAAAAGCTGAAATACCTTAAAAGGGAATCAAAAGTTTTCGATTTCAACGTCATCACATGACTCATTGGTTGAGTGGTCCATCTCCAAAGGTCTGAATTCAGCCATCACTTCAGCCCCTATTCGAGAGGCAGGTTAGGAGACGAAAAACGCATTTCTCATAGTGAAAATTTGATTATTTTGTAATTAATGGTTAAATATGTAAATTAATATATAAATTTAAAATTACGAGATGGACGCTAATTATTAGTAAGTAGTTATCTCCTTGAAAAATAAGTTTTCAAGTTTTCATTCAGGTATTTCTCTATATTTGTTGTGCTTTATTGTAACGATTCGAAAATCGAACAAATGTTGCGCTGATATATAAATAACACTTAACGAATCATCAAAGATTATTTTTATTTTTCCCCTCCATAAAGGTTTCACGATCCATGGAGGGGTTTTTTGTGTAAAAGCACAAATAAAA
>Ga0222654_1000251_pt1 | contig 42231 bp, 29 predicted proteins | sample AntAcemetagen421_FD_179805 | JGI IMG/M metagenome (GOLD analysis project Ga0222654, IMG submission 179805) | Saline water microbial communities from Ace Lake, Antarctica - #421 | ecosystem: Environmental > Aquatic > Non-marine Saline and Alkaline > Saline | place: Antarctica: Ace Lake...
TGGTAGTACTAACAAGGAATAAATTTTAAAACTGTAAACTTTTTTCAGGACGGGTCAAATTGATATTTGGGACGTTGACGAACAAATCCCCCTTGCCCCCTTTAAAAGGGGGATTTACCTGAAATGCTTTTTCTATGTCTATTAAAAGGAGGGTACTGCTTGATCCTTTAAACGGCATCTTACCGGTAAGTATATAAATCGAACTTAGGTTATTACGTGAACGAATTCCATTTAACTCTTTATAAAAATAGCTATACCTAGCGTTTTCGAGGCGGGACTGCCACACCCTTTCCCACCGCAGCAACCCCCGCAAAAGGGTTCGCAGTGACGATTTATCTTGTTTTTTAAAACGATCTTACCACGAAGACAGGTTCATAAATAATCGTCATTCCGAGGCTTAGAGAGGGCTTTGCGTGCAGAAAGCCGTGGGAATCCCCAACAAGGCTGCCACACCCTTTCCCACCGCAGCAACCTCCGCAAAAGGGTTCGCAGTGACGATTTATCTTGTTTTTAAGGACGATTTTACCTCGAACTCAAGTTACCAGGTCACCAAATTCTCACTTTCAAATGGGGAAACTGAATAATTTACAATCCGGCCAAGTTCTCTTTGGCAAGTTCAAATTCAGGATTAATGGCCAATGCTGCTTCGAAAGCCGTTTTGGCTTCAGCATTACTTCCTTGATCCTTATAGATCAATCCTTTAAGGTTTTCGGCTGCCGCCTCCATACTTACTTCCTGCATCTCATTATTCTCTCCTTTCGGGAAGTTTAATTTTTGCTCTGCGACCTTATTGTCCTTAATCAACATGTTAACTGAATTAAGGCCTTCCTCATATTTCTTTAGGGTATATTGAAGGTACCCCGCTTTATACAAGCTGAATAGGTCGCCTGATAATAAATGAAGAGACTCGAAATGCGGCAATGCGCGTTCTAATGCGCCCAATTGCTCGAGAGAGAATGCGGCCACTTCTAAGGCGGTCAAACTTTTGTCATTCCTTTCCAGTAAATCCAAGGCAACAAGTGCTGCAGAGCCATACTGTTCCGTTTCGAAGTACATGGAGGCAAGGGTTTCAGCATAGGCAAGATTTCCAGGATTTCTTTCCATCAGCTCATAGAGCTTCAATTTGGCCACTGAGGCATCATTGTATCTCATGGCAAGCGAATAAATCCTGTTATCCGCATCATTTTTAGCTTTAATGCTTACACTGGACTCCTTTGGGGCAGGCGTAGTAATTGTTTCTTCCTGGGCAAGGGAAATATTTTGTACGCTGATACACAGCAACAAAATCAATACGGTAAATTTCATTTTCATCATCTATCTTAAGTTGTTTTCACTATTCCTTTTTTCGCAGCTAACTTGTACATTAACTCCAAGGCTTCATTTTTATTGTTTTGTATATGTCCTTCCAGGATGGCTTCTTTGATTTCTTCTTTTAAATCTCCCACCACCCGTGATGGTTTCAAACCAAATATAACCATGATTTCGTCACCAGATACAGGAGGTTGAAAATTTCTTACCTGATCTTTTGATTCTACCTCCTGAAGTTTGAGTTCTACCCCGTCAAAATTCGCCAAGAATTTTTTGACTTTATTGTTATTTTTCGAGGTAACATCAGCTCTACAAAGCTGCATTAGGTCATCTACATCGTCACCGGCTTCAAAAAGAAGTCTTCTTACAGCTGCATCTGTCACCGTCTCATTGACCAAGGCTATGGGTCTCAGGTGCAATTTTACTAATTTCTGCACATATTTCATCCTTTCATCCATCGGAAGCTTTAATCTTCTGAAAATTCCAGGGACCATTCTGGCTCCTTTGTCTTCATGTCCATGAAAAGTCCAGCCCACTTTTTGATTAAATCGCTTGGTAGGCGGCTTGGCAATATCATGCATAATGGCTGCCCACCTTAACCAAATGCTATTCGACCTGGCGGCCACATTGTCTAATACTTGTAAAGTATGGTAAAAATTATCCTTGTGCGACTTGTCTCCCACTGAATCCACTCCCTGAAGTGCGACCATCTCAGGAAAGAACTCTTTTAGTAATCCACTGACAAAAAGCAACTTAAACCCATAAGATGGCTTCTCGGCCATGATGATTTTATTGAGTTCGACAATGGTCCTTTCACCAGAAATAATAGACATTCGGTGGGCATTGTTAATGATCCCATCAAAAGTACTGGCCTCAATATCAAATTTTAGTTGGGCCGCAAATCGAACCGCTCGCATCATCCGCAAAGGATCATCCGAGAAAGTAATGTTGGGGTCTGTAGGTGTGCGAATGATTTTTCTTTTAAGGTCTTTGACACCACTAAAAGGATCCAAAAGTTCTCCGAAATTCTCAGCATTCAAGGAAACGCCTAAGGTATTGATGGTAAAATCTCTTCGTTCTTGGTCCTCCTGAAGCGTTCCTGCCTCTACTTTAGGTTTTCGCGAATCGGTCTGATAAGATTCTTTTCTTGCGCCAACAAATTCCAGCTCCCAGTCATCCATTTTAATCATGGCTGTACCAAAATTTTTAAAAACCGAAACGGGAGGTTTATTCTCCAAAGATTCAGCCACTGCTTTTGCTAATTTTATACCATCACCGATACATACAAAGTCAATGTCCTTGCTTGGCCTTTTTAATAGAATATCCCGAACATAGCCACCTACCACATAGGTTTCCATTTGTAACTTATCAGCTATCTCACCAACCTTTTCAAAGGTTTGAATATTTCCTAAAGAATTTGTCAGATTCATCCATTAATTATTTTCACTCTACCGTCTTCATGTAGCTCCATAACCCTTGATTTCCTGTTAAAAGGAAAAGTCTGAGCCCCTATGATAGCTGAAGGCAGCACTTTATCCTCCCATTTCAGAAATACGATTTCCCGAATTTGGCGGAGTAACTGCTTCCAATAGGGTGAGCTTACCAATGCAAATTTAATTAATCCACCGGATTTACCCTTATTTATATTCCATGAAGGTTGGGGGCTCAGGAAAACCGTCTCATCTGCAGCATATTCTACAATATCCAAGGCAACATCAGAAAAGTTACCTACCAAGGATTTTAACTGATAGATTTCATGAATCAAAAACACGCCGTCCATCTCAGGTTTCCAAAGGCTTGTTTTTATCCACACAAAACTTCCACCTTCAGTATCTTGAAAACTTAATTTACCTGTACTGGCGAATTGGCTACTTACTTCCTTATAGTCCACATTGTATTTTTTTTATGGGTTAAAACCCGAAATAGGCAATAGTCATTCTATTACGTGATGTAATCACTTCAAAATCAATCAATCGTTGTTATTACTGGCCCTATTTGAGACCGTTACTACCAATTTGGAATTTAAAAAACTTCTTTGGCCACCTTGTACGTCGTATCGGCCTTGCTCATGGTGTAATAATGCAAGGTAGGCACTCCATATTTGACCAATTCTTTGCTTTGAAGTATGGCCCACTCAATCCCTACTTCTTTAACATCCGCGTTATTTTTGCATTTTTCCAATTCCACCATTAAGGCATCGGGCAAATCCAGAAAAAAGGTTTTTGGCAAGTTAACAATCTGCGACAACGTAGTAATAGGTTTCAACCCTGGAATGATCGGCACATTAATTCCTGCAGCCCTTACCTTCTCTACGAAATCAAAATACTTTTGATTGTCAAAAAACATTTGGGTTACAATATAGGTAGCTCCCGCGTCAATTTTTTCTTTCAACTTTTTCAAATCGAAATATAAACTAGGTGCTTCAAAATGCTTTTCAGGGTATCCCGATACTCCTATACAAAAGTCAGTTTGAAAACCAATCTCAGTCTCGTCATGAAGGTATTTGCCCTGGTTCATTCCTATGATTTGCCCCACAAGTTCAGAGGCATACCGGTGCCCGTCTTTATTGGGTATAAAATTAGCCTCCAATTTGGGCGCATCACCTCTTAATGCCAATACATTTTCTATCCCTATAAAATACAAGTCGATAAGGGCATTTTCAGTCTCTTCCTTGGAAAACCCTCCACATAACAAATGAGGCACCGCATCTACCTTAAACTTGTTCATGATAGCCGCACAAATCCCTACAGTACCTGGTCTTTTTCTGGTACTGATTTTTTCTAGAAGCCCATTGGCGTGTTTTTTATACATGTACTCCTCTCTGTGGTAGGTTACATCTATAAAAGGTGGCTTAAATTCCATTAGGGGAGTAATCCCCTCTAATAGATTGGTCAAACTCTGCCCCTTAAGCGGAGGAAGAATTTCAAAAGAAAAATGCGTTTTATCTGTATTTTTTAAGTAATCGGTAACCTTCATGATAGTGTATTGATAAGCAATCTGAAAAGTACTTTTAAAAATGCCTGAATTTATTTTTATTTACCCTAAACTTATTTTAACCCAAAATAGGCAATAGCCCTTCTATTGCGTAATGATACCAGCGAACTGACAGCATTTGTAAGAATTATTCAAATTGGTTATGAGGCCCTATTTGGGGTTCTGAAGTCAATTTAGGTGTGTAAGCAAGGTTCGGTGAAAGCCATTTTTCTGCTTGGGCTAAGGATACTCCTTTTCTACGGGCATAGTCAGCCACCTGGTCTTTACCAATTTTGCCTAAACCAAAATATTTACTTTCCGGATGACCAAAATAATACCCACTCACTGAAGAGGTTGGATACATTGCAAAGCTATCTGTTAGCATCATATTGGCATTTTTCTCCACCTCCAGCAAGTCAAAAAGAGTCCTCTTTTCTGAATGTTCGGGACAAGCAGGGTAACCTGGGGCTGGACGAATGCCAGGGTAAGTCTCCTTAATTAATCCTTCATTTTCCAGAGACTCCATTGGTGAATAGCCCCAGAACTCTTTTCGAACCCTTAAATGCAAGTATTCGGCAGTTGCCTCGGCCAAGCGATCGGCTATGGCTTTCAGCATGATGTCATTGTAATCATCACCCTGCTCCTTAAAGTCCTTAAGCTTCTCCTCAATGTTCAGACCTGCTGTAACCGCAAAACCACCCATATAATCCGTAGCATCGGGATGAATATAATCAGTCAAAGACCGGTTAGGTACGCCTTTTCCTTTTCTACCCTGTTGCCTAAGAAAATGAAACGAGTAGGGTTTACCTTCAGTGAATTGTGGATCAATCACCAAATCGTCTCCTGATCTTTGTACAGGAAAGAGGCCGAAAACTGCATTGGCTTTTAACCAACCCTCGTTTACTATTCGGTCCAGCATCTTTTTGGCATCATTGTACAATTTGAGTGCCTCTGTTCCTACTACTGGATCCTTTAGGATCTTTGGAAATCTCCCAGAAAGCATCCAGGTACTAAAAAATGGCGTCCAATCAATAAATTCCCTAATAACAGAAAGGTCCATGTTTTTTAACACGGTCACCCCTAATTTTTTCGGCTTTAAGGGTGTATTAGTAACCCAATCGATAGCGACAGGGTTTGATTTGGCTTCTTTGTAAGTGGCCATCTTCTTTATTTCCTGCTTGGCAGCATGTACCTCGCGAAGCTTCTGATAGGTTGCCTTAATTTCTTTTTTATACTGGTCTCTGGTTTCTTTATTTATGGCCTCCCCTGCTACAGGAACTGATTTGGAAGCATCTGCAACATGCACCACTATACCACTGTATACCGGATCTATTTTTACTGCCGTGTGAATTCTCGAGGTGGTTGCCCCTCCTATTAAAAGAGGAATGTCCAAACCTCTCCTTTCCATTTCTGCTGCCACGTTTACCATTTCATCAAGAGAAGGAGTAATCAAACCACTTAAACCTATAATATGGACCTTATTGTCTAGCGCTTCCTTGATGATTCGATCTGTTTCTACCATCACTCCCAGGTCAATGATCTTGTAAGAGTTACAGGCCAACACTACGCCTACAATATTTTTACCAATATCATGGACATCACCTTTAACGGTTGCAAGTAAAATCCTCTTTACATTGTCTTCTTGCTCACCAGTTTCCTCATTTATGCCAGGCAAAGGCATATATGGCTCGAGGTAGGCAACTGCTTTTTTCATTACTCTTGCGCTTTTCACGACTTGTGGCAAGAACATTTTTCCTTCCCCAAACAGGTCTCCAACCACATTCATCCCATCCATAAGCGGGCCTTCTATTACTTTTAGTGCATCTTTTAATTTCAGCCTTGCCTCTTCCGTATCCTCCACGATATAGTCCAGAACGCCTTTGACCAAGGCATGTTGCATCCTCTTTTCTACAGTAAAACTTCTCCAAGCCTCGTCTTCCTTACCCTTTTTTCCCCGAGATTTTACTGAATCAGCAAAATCCAGTAATCGTTCGGTTGCGTCATCCCTCTTGTTCCACATTACATCCTCTACACGATCCAGCAAATCTTTTGGAATATCATCATAAATTTCCAGCATAGATGGGTTGACGATTCCCATATCCATACCATGCTTGATCGCATGGTACAAAAAGACGGCATGCATGGCTTCCCTTACAGGATTATTGCCTCTAAAAGAAAAGGACACATTACTCACGCCTCCACTTACTTTGGCACCAGGTAGGTTTTCTTTGATCCATTTTGTAGCACGAAAATAATCTACAGCATTATTTTTATGTTCATCCATACCAGTAGCCACTGGAAAGACATTGGGATCAAAAATAATGTCTTGGGGTTTGAATTTTATCTTTTGGGTTAGCAGGTCATAGGATTTTTTACATATTTCAATGCGTCGCTGATAGGAATCTGCTTGTCCCTTTTCATCAAAAGCCATGACAACCACTGCTGCACCGAACTTTTTGATGGTTTTAGCCTGGTACAAAAACTCCTCCTCACCATTCTTCAAACTAATTGAATTAACGATTCCCTTGCCCTGGATACACTTGAGTCCGGCTAAAATAATTCTCCATTTGGAGCTATCGACCATCACTGGAATCCGGCTAATTTCCGGTTCAGAAGCTACCAGATTAAGGAATCTCACCATGGCGGCTTCTCCATCCAGCATGGCTTCATCCATACAAACATCCAGAATTTGAGCTCCTCCTCTTACCTGATCCAAAGCCACCTCAAGGGCTTCATCATAATTGTCGTTAAGTACAAGCCTTGCAAATTTCTTAGAACCTGTCACATTGGTACGCTCCCCTATATTTACAAAATTTAAGGTGTCATTGAAAACCAGTGGTTCTAGTCCTGATAACTGTAAGCTGGGCACTTTTATAGAATTGCTCATTAAATTAATCTTCTTCGGTTAATACCTGCTGAATTCTAGGCGGGAAATTACTGGCTAATTGTGCCAAGGCAGCTATATGCTCAGGTGTAGTCCCGCAACATCCGCCAACAATGTTCACCCAACCTTCTTTTAAAAATAGGGTAACTTCCTTACTCATTTCTTCTGGCCCCTGATCGTATTCACCAAACTCATTGGGGAGACCAGCATTGGGGTAAACGCTCACAAGAAATGGTGATTTATCTGAAAGCACCTTTAGATAAGGTCTCAATTCCGAGGCACCTAATGCGCAATTTAATCCTACACTAAGTAAAGGAACATGAGAAATAGATATCAAGAATGCCTCGGTGGTCTGGCCTGAAAGTGTCCTTCCGGAAGCATCAGTAATGGTACCTGAAACCATGATGGGGATACCACCTTCCGAAGGCTCCAAGGGGATGTTTCGCTTTTCATAAACTTCCTGAATAGCAAAAATGGCTGCTTTTGCATTTAAGGTGTCAAACACAGTTTCGACTAAAAGAAGGTCTACCCCACCATCTAACAAGCCTTCCACCTGCTCAGAATAGGCTGCTACCAGTTGATCAAAGTTAACCGCTCTATATCCAGGATCATTGACATCGGGTGAAAGTGAAGCAGTTCTGTTTGTAGGGCCAATTGCTCCCGCAACAAACCTGGGTTTTTCAGGTTCTCGGGAAGAAAAATCATCTGCCACCTCACGCGCAATCTTTGCAGACTCAAAATTAAGTTTATAGGCTATCTCAGCCAGTCCATAATCTTCCTGAGCTATAGCCGTACTGCTAAAGGTATTGGTTTCGATAATATCGGCACCAGCTTCAAAATAGGCTTTATGTATATCTCTGATAATTCCCGGACAGGTCAAAGAAAGCAAATCGTTGTTTCCTTTTAACGATTTCTTAACAGCTGCAAGGTCCTGATTTCTGAAATCTTCCTCTTTTAGGCCATATCTTTGGATCATGGTACCCATAGCACCATCCAATATCAAAATTCGCTTCTGTAATTGTTGGAGTAATAAGTTAGTTCTTCTTGCCATGTGAATCGTATATAAATTAAAAAGCTTATACGAGCATGAACCGATGTAAAACTAGAGGGTATTTCTAACTTTTACGGCTCATCTTTAACCGGCATTTCCGGAATGGGAATTAGCACCTTGTCAACTCAGGTTGCTAAGACATCATAGGGCCCTACCCTCCGTCTTTCTCGATAAGCAATGTAAAAGTAACATGAATTAAGGAAAATAATTCTCTTTTTGCGAAAAACTTTAAATTTCCTAGGGGCGATCTGGTTTATTAAATATTGTCGACCAAAAGCCCCAAGCCATTAGCAATAGTAAGTTAAGCTATTTTCGAAATCAAAATCGCTGGTAGGCATAGGTTTACAAATAATAATTGGTAGCAGAAAGGTCCTCTTCTTTTTATCCCTACAAAGCTTCAGTTTTATAAGGACAAGTGCTTTTGAAAGGCCTTAAAAAGGGGGAACCCATTAGGGTCTTAAACCAATACCAAATTGCAGATAAGGCCCAGCCATGTAACTTGACATGGTTAATTCCCCTAACTTATACGAGCTTAATGGTAGCTCATAACCAGCATGTGCGGAGGTGACGAACCTAAACATTTTATTGAATACTGGTATGGCATACGAAACCATTACTTCTGATTTGGCCATAATTCCTTTACTTTTTAAATAACCATCATAATCAGGCTCTTCAAATAAAGCGGGGAAATCCGGTTTATTGTCGTTTGATAAGGTATACCGGATATTCCCATATCCCAAGCCACCAAGCACGCCTAATTCCAGATTTCTCATTTTATAAAGCTGATAACCATAGTTTCCATACAACCTCACACTGTTCAAGGTATGCTGCCGGTTTTCATCAGCTTTACCAGAATTGGCTATATTAAAGACATCAAACGAATAGATCCATCTTCGGTTTTCCCCTATTATTTTCATCCCTATATTATTGGGGGTGTCTTTGAAAGGTGCCAAACCATTGTTTATTAAATAGTCATTCAGCTTATCGGGATTGGTGAAGGTCAAGCCATAGAAAAAGTGTATACCAATACCGGCATCAGGGAAGAAAAGGTTTTCATCTGGCATAGCAATACCTGCTCCTAACCTAAAAAATGCGCCACTTTGCAAGTTGTCAAAGGTAATGTCATTCATTTTCCAAGCTCCTTCAAATGGACTGAAGGAATACCCGAATTTACCTAGTAAGCCAACAGTTTCTTCAAGTCCTGGAACGTTAAAATCATAGCCAAATTGAAAGCCAATTTCGGTCAAAAATCCACCAAAATTTTGTGTTCCTTTGTGAATATTGCGTTCCCTTAAAATAAAACCCTGCTCTGGTTGCTGTAGAAATGCACCAAGATCATCCACCTTCCTCTGGTCTTTAAGCATTTCAAAATTCACATATCCTGCCCCTAAGGACATGTAATGAATGAGATGAAATTTACCTTCCTCAGTAAGCGAATAACCCACATTCATATAAAAGCGTGTGCTCTTATTGTCAATGATATAATCTTTGTAATAGGAGTTCGCCCCCGTATTTTGAAAAAGCTCAAAACCAAGAATAAAATCAGACAATCGGTATTGATAACCAATGCCCAAGGTAGAGTATCCTCCTCGAAGGTTTGAAATACCTTTATCGGAAAGCATCTCATTGAACTCTCTTATATTTGCCCCTGACGAACCAGCCAAAACGTAAATTGTGGATCGCTCGGAAACATTGCCCTGCGCATGTAGATTAATGGCCAATCCCAGCCAAAGCGGTATGTATAAAATCCATCTCATAGGGCTATTAAAGATGCAAAGATATCATTTTAGCTGAGGAATTCCGCTACCATTTAACCATAATAATCAATACAATATCATAGATAATTGATTATTTTACCATAAAGGTTCTCAGGTGTGAAAGGTTTGGAGATGTAATCGTCCATTCCTGAGGCTTCAAGCTGTTCTTTTACCTCCAGTAAAGATGACGCCGTAAGGGCAATAATCGGGACATTTCTTTTGGAAAGCAGGTCTAGTTTACGGATTATTTTTGCTACCTCAAAACCATCCATCTCAGGCATCTGAAGGTCCAAAAGAACCAAATCAAAATCTTGTTTGAAAAAATGATCCAAAGCAATCTTACCATTTTCAGCAAATTTGATTTCTCCAACACCCCATTTGGACAGGTATTTCCTTAATAGTACCTGATTCACCAGATTATCCTCAGCCACCAAAATCTTCTTATCTCCAAGTCTGCCGTCCATGACTACTGCTTCAGGAATAGTTTTTAATTGCAACTCATTCTGGATCTTAAATTTTATGTCAAACCAGAAGGTAGATCCTTTTCCAATTTTTGATTCGAGGTTAATTTCTGTACCAAATAATTTCGTGAGTTTCTTGACAATAGCTAGCCCTAACCCAGTTCCCCCATACTTTCTGGTAGTATCCGTACTGGCCTGAGTAAATGCATCAAAAATTGATTGAACCTTACTAGGGGCTATGCCTATTCCTGTGTCTTGAACCGTAAACCGTACATTTACCCATTCCTCTTCTTGGCTGACAAGCTCAAGAGAAATTTTAATAAACCCTTTATCAGTAAATTTAATGGCATTGCTAATGAGGTTATTGAGAATTTGAGCGATTCGGACGGGATCTCCAATGAGTAGCTTTGGCAATTCAAAGTCCGGCTCATAAATTATTTCCAGCGACTTGTCCCTTATTTGGTAACTGTAGGAATGAATTATTCTATTGATCAGGTTTTTTGGCTCAAAGGGTACTTTTTCCAAGATCAGCATTCCTGAATCTATTTTATTGAAATCCAGTATATCATTAATGAGTCCAAGTAAATTTTCTGCAGAAAACTGTAATGTGCGTAAATTCTCCAGTTGATCCTCCCTCGGCTTGTCTTCAATCAGCAGGTGGGAAAGCCCAATTACTGCGTTCATAGGAGTCCTGATTTCATGACTCATTACGGACAAAAACTGACTTTTGGCATTTAAGGCCGCTTCTGCTTTTTCTTTGGCTTTGTATAACTCCTTCTGGGTTTCTTTTAATTTGGTGATGTCTCTGGCAATCCCGGTATAATACCTTATCTCATTATTTTCGTCACGTATTACTTTTCCACTAGAACTAAATATCCTATAGTGGCCACGCTTATGTTTTAATCTAAACTCAAATTCAGGGTGATCCTCAAAGTATTTAATAGGACTGGAATTACCATCCTGCAATACCTGAGCATCTTCAGGGTGGAGGTAATCAGTGAAGTCACCACTGGTAAATTCATACGTTTCGTAACCTAAAAATTGTTTAATATTTGGCGAAACATAACTTAGCTCAAGTTGGGCCGTGATTGAAAAAATAATTTCAGTGGATTCCTCAACCAGGCTCCTGTACTTAATCTCACTTTTCTTCAATTCCTTCTTGGCCAAATACTCTTCAGAAATATCCCTGACAATTCCCAGAATGTATTCTAATTTACCTCCTTTAAAAATGGGTTTGGCAGTCAATTCATAAACCCGCTCAAGATAGGTCAATAGACTACTAAGCGTTTTTTTCTTTTTTACTGCTTCGGTAATTAATGGCTCTACTACCCTTCGGGTGATCGTCTGGACTTCTTTCAGCGTCCTGCCTATAAAATAGGACTTATCAAAACCCCAGTTGGTGAAGTTTAATCCCTCGGCTACCAAATACCTATAATTTTTGTCAATTAGAAATACACTGGTAAAGGGAATATTAGATGCGAGCACTCGGTACCTTTCTTGAATTTTTTCAATTTCAAGCCGGTCTTTTTTTCTTTCCGTTACATCCTGTAATAAGCCTTCGTAAAGAATCACCTTCCCTTCTGAATCAAAAATGGGTCGTATTTTATCCTCAACCCACCTGACATTGCCATCTGAAGACAGAAACCTGTACTCCCTGTTGTACTGGGTTTTTTCAGGATGAATCAATTCCTTCTCGAAAACACTACGGTCTTCTGGATGAACAAAATCCATCAAACTAACTGAACCCCTTACAAGATCTTCTGAAACGTAGCCAAACTGATTGATATTTTCCGTGATATAGGAAATCTTAAAGCCTTCATTTGGCTCTACTTCAAATAATATTGCCGGGCTGTTTTCGATGATCAGCTTGGCTTTTTTTGCCATTTCCTCTCGCAGTATCTTGGTGGTAAGGTTCCTGACCAAGAAGGAATAGCCTATTTTTTCTGCTGCTGCATTTTGTATCGGTTTAACGGAAACTTCATAGGGCTGAACATGTCCGGAATCATCCATTATCTGAACTTCTTCTACCCAAATTCCGGCAGCTGAAGCTTTATCTATCAATTCTTTAAAGGATATGGAAGGCTCATTTGTGATTTTAAAAAAATCACTGATTTTCCCCTCATGACCATTTTGATTTGGCTCTCCTTCAAATATGGCCACCTCATTCATGTAAACAACCTTCAGATTCAGGTCTGTAACATATATCGGTTCATTGACCTGAGCGAGAATCTGGGATTCAAAGAGAAGCCTTCGCTCCACTGTTTTTTTCTCGGTAATATCATTACAATAGCCAAATACTTCAAGATTGCTTTGGGTGGTAAGTTGGTTGACTTGAATAACATAGGAAATATGTTTTTCCTTGCCATTGGGATTTGAAAAGACAAACTCTCCTGAAACAGATTTTCGATTCTTCAGTGCTTCCTGGACATTAGATTTAACCAGTTTTCTGTCTTCGACAGGGATCAACTCTAGAAAATCACTGATTTCTATTACATCAATGGATGAATCCAAATTGAAAATTCTGTTTATTCCCTTGGAAAGAAATATTTTTCTCCCTGAATTTTGTAATCTCCATGAGCCAGACTTGGCCAATATTTCAGTAGAACTAAGCAATTTTTCATTCCTAAACAGCTTGGATTTTGTAGATCGGTTGATTAGTGCAGCCCCAAATACATCTGCTAATTGCTTGATTCCAAATCTGTTGATGTGGTTTGGATTCCAGTGTGGCTGAGGTTCGGAATTGCTAAGCGTAAATAAACCTAACAGGTTATTTTCTGCAAATATGGGTACTATGATATAAGCTATAAAGCCAAGTTTTTCCGCAACAATAGCTTCAAAGGAATTCTTACTTTTAAGCTTTCTCAGGTCATCTACTGCAATAAAACCAGATGCTCTCAAGCTGTTTAAAAAACCACTTTGCCCCTCTATTGAGATGTTCTTATTTATTTTAAGAACCCCGGAATCAGGGTTTGTTTTGTACTCGAAAAAACATTCAAGTTGTTGTAATTCATGATTTACATAAAAGAAATTGCCGCTTTCGGCATTCTGTGATTTCACAGCCATAGTCAGCGCTTTCATGAAAACGTTGTCCCATTCTGCCTCTGAGGCATTTAAAAATGCAGTAGAAACCTCATTGATCTGTTGGTCAAACTCCATTTTCGCTCTCAAAATGGCTGTAGCATCTTCTTGACCTAGGGTGACAATTTGTTTATTATCCACAAAGATATCCTCAGATTTTTTTAATCCAGGTGTTTGGAATTTCCCATTTACTGTGCAAATTTTCCCTTTACCTTCAACCCTCTTCCCTTCAATTGAAATTTGAAATCCAGAATTATCATCATGAATGGAGGACAGATTCATTTGAGATTGGTTAGGGTCATTAAAAAATGAACTGACTTCATCGACTAAACCATTGAATCCGGACAAATAGGTGTCCCATGAAGTCTCATCCGATAATTGGAACTGCCAATTGTCGGAAGAAAATATCACTTGGCTGTTATCGAATAACAAAAATAAATCAAAGCTCTTCTCGTCAGCCTGAAAGAGATTTTTATCAAACTCTTTTTTCATGATTAAAATCAGGTGTCAACCTGTCACAATACAAAATTAAAAATTGAGAACCCATAGTTTTTTGACCCTACAGGATTAATTCTTTAAGTTAATAACATTAATTAAATCTCTAACAATATTGAATAAAAAAAACTAAAATTCTAATGGGTCTTTATGCTCTGCTTGACAAAAATGTTTCCTAAATTTAATAAAATAAACTGAAAACCAGAGAGGTTATAACTTAAAAAATAGTTCTTTTTTAAAGTGTTTCAGATTGCATTTATTGATAGCATTCAGAGGAATTTAAATGCCTAACAAAATGGTTATTACCTATTTGAGGGCAACCTTATTTATGAAGGTCCCCTTTAAGTAAAAGCAACAATTTTTCATTGTCACCCTTTTTTATAAGCTCATTATTAAATACTGCCACTGGGCCTGATTTACAGCAATCCATACATTTGGACTTAACCAGTTTAAAATTACCTCTGAAATCACCTTCCTTTATCGTATTTTTAATGGCCTCAGAAAAAGATTCCGCATCATTTTTCTTACAATCCTTTCCATTACAAACAAAAATATATTTTCTCCTTGGCTTCATTGATTTTATTTTCTAACCCCCAAATGCTAATTGCAGTAATATCCCGCAAATATAGGCACCATAGGTGCCCACTCCATAACCTAAAACAGCAAGCAAGACCCCTACAGGAGCGAGTGCAGGATGAAAGGCTGATGCAACTATCGGTGCTGAAGCAGCCCCTCCTATATTGGCCTGGGAGCCTATTGCCACGTAAAAGAAAGGTGCCTTAATCATAAAAGCGACAATAAGCATAAATAGAATATGAAATCCCATCCATATAATTCCAACAAGAAAAAATACTGGATTGTCAAGGACAGCACCTAAATCCATTTGCATACCGATGGTGGCTACCAGGATATAAAGCAAGACGCTACCTATTCTGGATGCTCCTACTCCTTCCAATTTTCTCCAACGGGTAAAAGACAAAAGCAATCCGCCAGTAGTAGCGAGAATTACCAACCAAAAAAAACTAGAATCCAAAGAATAGGTTTTCAGTCCTGGGTAGTTTGTCCCAATATAATCACCTAAATAGGTGCCGAAAAAGTGGGAACCGCCCGTAATGACGAAGCCCAAACCTAAGATGGTCATGGTGTCTGATAAAGTGGGAATATTAAGATTATTTTTTTGATGAGCCTCCACTTTTTCCTTAAGGGCGGTTATTGCAGAAGTATCAGCCTTTAAAAGTTTGTCAAAAAAGCCTGGTTTACCTGCCCAGTACAATAAAAATGCCATCCATATATTCGCTACAATAACATCTACCGCTATCATTTGACTAAAGAGCTTAGGGCTAGCCCCAAAAAGCTCCAACATGGCCGTTTGGTTAGCACTACCTCCAATCCAGCTCCCCGCTATCGTTGCAAGTCCCCTCCATGTTTCGTCAGCCCCTATGCCTCCCAGTACTTCTGGGAAGAACTGAGCAACAATGTACAAAGAAACAGGACCACCTATAATGATGCCGAATGTGCCTGTCAAAAACATGATTAATGCTTTTGGCCCTAATCTAGCAATGCTTTTCAGGTCTATACTTAATGTTAGTAAAACCAGTGAGGTAGGCAACAGGTACCTGGATGCAACAAAATAAAGTTGAGAATCTCCTCCTGATATTAATCCAGTTGTATTGAACAATGCAGGCAAAAAATAACATAGTAAAACTACCGGCACAACCCGATACATCGCTTTGAAAAAAGGATGCTCACTTGCTGAAGTGTAAAACACAAACCCAAGCACTCCCATCAAGAGTCCAAAAACTACCGCATCGTTTGTTATCAGTGCACCTTCCACAATTATTTGATTTCCTTCCAAAGTGTTAAAAACTCACTCAATATCATGGCTGTAGCACCCCAGACCACCTCTTCATTGATCTCATAATAGGGGGCTTGTATTTGGTGTCCTCCTGTCAGATTCATTCCTTTTTTCTTTATTATCGCCTCATCTGTTAATTCATCAAACCTACAAATTATAAGTCGATCCACTTCTCTTTCATCAATTGTAAATACAGGGGGTACTGAAGAATAGCCTATAAATGGCCTGACAGAAAAATTACTTGGTGGGATGTAAAGATCGGATAAGTTTCCTAGAATTTGGATATTATTCCTTGGCACCCCAATCTCTTCTTCAGTTTCCCTTAGTGCTGTATCTCCCAAATCCTTATCCACCAGATCCTTCTTGCCTCCCGGTAAGGCAATCTGCCCACTATGTACCCCTTCATAAGTAGCTCTTTTAATAAAGGGTATAATAATGCTTTTTTTATCTTCAGAGGGACAAAATAACATTAATACAGCCCCTTTTCTTGCGTTTATGATCTGCTGCTTGTCAAAACGCTCCATTTCAAGGGGAATTGGAGCCATCCGCTCTTGAGCAGGCCTTCCTGGTAAGGGGCCATTCAGTACTTTTTGCAACCTGTTAACCAATTGAATAAAATCCATATGTGGTAGTTATAAAATTAAAAAAAGGCCTGAATAATATTCAGGCCTTTTTCACTTATCAAACCTATTATAGTATATTCAATAAACGAATAAACTGGAACGAAATTAAGGAATAAATTTGCAAAACCAAAGGTTAATATTTTGCCATAAAAAAATAATATTCTAATATCGACCTCTGAACAATTCCTTTCAAAAAGGATTAGCCATTATGAATAATGAACTTCTAAAACGTACAGTTGAAACTATTTTAAATGGTTATGTCTCCTACATTAGTAATTTCAATCAAGTCACCCAAAGAATTCCTGGTAACTTTCGGGATCGGGATTGGAAACAATTACATGCCAATCATAGGGAGAGATTACGCTTGTACAAAGATCACCTCAGGGATATAGTAAGTACTTGTAAGGAATTGCTTATGGAGCAAGCAGGGGACCAGGTGGTCTGGCAAAAAATCCGCGCATCCTATCAAGAAGCCATACTCCCAAATGCGGACAGGGAGTTGGCAGGGACATTTTTTAATTCCGTATTTAGAAAGGTTTTCCCTGGAAAAGTAATTCATGATTCTTTAATGTTTTACGATTTACCCGGCATTATGGATTCTGGAGAAATCAATGATTCATTATTTCGCAATTACCCTGCCCAAGCTGATCTCCATGAAGCCTTTGCAAGGATACTGGAGGATTTTGATTTTGGCGTTCCCTATTACCAGAAAGAAAATGATATCAACCATTTAGTAGAAAGTGTAAAAAAGGTGATCCTGAGCAGGTACAGAGCTACCAATGAAACGACCACACAAGTATTAAGGGACGTTTTCTACCGCAATAAGGCCGCATATTTAATTGGCAGAACCTATCTGGGTAACAAATGGATGCCATTTATTATTCCTTTTCTACACAATGAAAAGGGCGTCTTTGCTGACACCTTGATTTTTGACCCTAACATCATGAGTGGGATTTTTAGTTACACCCGGTCATATTTCATGGCTCCTATTAAAATCCCTGCCCAAACCGTTAATTTCCTCCAATCTGTCATTCATCACAAAAGACCTTATGAACTGTACAATGCCATTGGGTTTAACAAACATGGCAAAACGGCCTTTTACAAGGATTTCATAAATCACCTAGAGCATAGTAGCGATAATTTTATTTTAGCGGAGGGCATCAAAGGCATGGTTATGACCGTCTTTACACTTCCCTCCTACAATATTGTGTTTAAGTTGATCAAGGATCATTTTGAGCCTCCAAAAAACATGACTCGGCAGCAGGTAAAAGAAAAATACAAGCTTGTGGGCCTGCATGACAGGGTTGGTCGGATGGCTGACACACATGAGTTTGAAAATTTCAGACTTCCTATAAATCGAATTGATCCTACTTTGATGAAGGAACTAAAAATGAATGTTAATTCCCTTTTATCCATTGAGGGAGATACCCTCATTATCAAACACATGTACATCGAACGTCGGTTACGTCCATTGAATCTCTACCTGGAGGAATGTAGCCTCGAAGCAGCAAAGCATGCAGTAGATGAATATGCCAAAGCCATCCTACAAATGGCTCAGGCCAATATTTTTCCTGGTGATATGATGACAAAAAATTTTGGTGTGACGCGTCAAAACAGGGTGATATTTTATGATTACGATGAAATAGAATTTCTCGATCAAATGAATTTCCGTATCAAACCAAAACCTGAAACCTATGATCAGATTTATGCCTCTAAACCCTGGTATGAAATCTACGAGAATGATGTGTTTCCAGAAGACTTCAAGCGATTTATGATTGGTCGCCAGGATGTGCGCGCTTATTTTATAGCTTCCAACCCTGAACTATTTGACCCTGAATATTGGTCAGCCATCCAGGACAAACTGAGGAAAGGCGAAATGATTCACGCTTTTCCCTACCCTGAATCCATGAGGTTTAGGCCTAATGAGGTGGTTTAATCCCGAAATAGGTAATCGTCCTTCTATTACGGGATGAAATCACTTCCCAAAGAGGGTCAGGAAATTCTATTGCTTAATTCCACCTAACTCCTTAAATGTTTATACGACTACATAGGTAAATGTTGACCGGTTCATTGTTCCCTTCCAATAAGCCTTACAGGCACGAAATTATCATATCTACGGGTGCGAGCCCATGGTAAGAAAATGGAATTATTTTGGTGGTATTGTTGCCAATTTTTTTAACAAGAATACCACCAAAAACTTGAGCCAATTTAGCTACATAACGTTACTAATCAATGCCTTCGAATCCGGGTTTAACCTATTCATCTTTGTACCAACTTGCATATTTAGGATAATTGGAGGCGATTCTTAAAATTGTTGCCTTCATTTCTTTCCCTGTATCCTTTACCTTCCTGGCCGGGATGCCAGCATAAATTGTATTGCTTTCTACGATGGTGCCTGCAAGCACCACTGCTCCTGCAGCAATAACTGCCCCTTCATTGATAATCGCATCGTCCATAACAATCGCCCCCATACCAATCATAACCCTATCTTTTATCGTGCAACCATGGACGATCGCATTGTGCGCAATAGAAACTTCTGAACCAATATTTACTGGTGATTTTTGGTAGGAACAATGAATAATCGCTCCATCCTGAACATTGGTTTTATTTCCAATCTTAATATAATGTACATCTCCTCTGATCACAGCATTGAACCAAACGGTACAATTATCACCCATTACTACGTCGCCTGTAAGCGTCGCATTGTCTGCAAGCCAACAGTCTTTGCCCCATTGCGGAGATTTGTCGTTTACTTTTTTTACCAGTGCCATATTTATATGTTTTGTAATTTATCTGTACGTATTGCAATTATTAGAAGAAGTTTGTCCCGAAATAGGCAATAGGTAATCTTTTACTTATGGATCCGCTGCGGCGGACAAAATCAGTCACTATTTATTATTGTCCTATCATTGATAGTGGCACCATTGTTGAATCAGGCTTTGAAATAAGAAAAGGCCAAACCGCTAAAATTCGAGTATGTCCATTCGTATGTGACTTTTTAAAATGCAAAAATAGCTTAATGGTTAGGTTGGTTTATTCGCACATTAGACCTTGCTGGGGCTAGGACAAGTCCCCTCATTTTCTTGCTATTACGGCACTGATTACAATATCCATTGCATAATCCGAAATCAATTTGAAACATCCTTGAGTTTTAGTCAATCTAATTTCAAATTATTGAACTTTTATTTTTACATTTAGTTTAAGTGTGTATACATATAATTACAAAACCGATCTTAAACTTATTAAATTACTACACTATTATGAATACATTTAAATTATCAGGTTTTTTACTTGCTGCAGCTTTACTCACCTTCTCATGTGGACAAAGCAGTAATACAGTTGAAACGACTGAAGCCCAAGAAGAAGCTCAAGCAAGTGGTCAGACGCTACAATTGGATACCAATGCAAGTACTGTAAATTGGAGAGGCTACAAGCCCACAGGTCAGCACCATGGGTTAATTCCTGTAACCAAAGGCGAAATCTCTGTAAATGGCGATGCCATCACTGCAGGAGAGTTTTCTTTTGATATAACAAGCCTTGAAATTCACGATTTAGAAGAAGGAAGCGAAAACCATGGCAAATTATGGAATCACTTGCAGTCAGAAGACTTTTTCGATGCTGTTAATCATCCTGATGCTAATTTTGTGATCACTGAAGTTACCCCTTATACATCAGAAGATAATATAGAAAATCAGGAACAATTTGAGACGGAGAACACTCCACAAAGCGAATCTGACTTGGCTCCAGCTGCTCCTACCCATTGGATCAGCGGTAACTTATCCATCAGAGGTACCTCCAAAAACATCAAATTTCCAGCAGCCGTAACTTCGACTAATGGAATGGTTTCAGCTAAAGCTGGGTTTAATATAAATAGAACTGACTGGGGTTTGGCTTATGGAGACGAAGCAACTGCGGTAGACAAGGCTAAGGATAAATTCATCTACAACACTGTAAGTGTAAATTTTGATATCAAAGCCAATTAAATATTTTTAGAATATCAATTTATTATTTGAAAGGGGGGTATAATTATCCCCCTTTTTTCATGGCATTTTCCTACTTTTGCAAGAATGTCGTCAATTGAAAACAAGCTCACTGTAAACACAACCTCCGATTGGGTAGCTAAAATGCTGGAATGGGCCAATCATAATTTTGCCTATTTTGGTTATTTTACTTCACACGAGATAGACTATCCGTCTGGAGGATTTGAGCATGTTTTTTACGCCGGATCCAAAGCAGTAAGCCTAGAAAATATCAATCAATTGCCTGACAATAAGCCAAAAGTAGGAATCCTAGGCTATGACCAGAAGAATAAATACGAAAAGCTTTCCAGTAACAATAGCGAAGCGATAAGTTGCCCTGACAGCTTATTTTTTAGTCCTGATTTGACCATTTACTTTAACAAAGAAGAGGTCACAATTCAATGTTTAGACCCTATCGATTCCTACACGAACATTTTAAATACTAGCCTACCAAGTGAAGTTAATCATGGTAATTGTAGCCTCCACTGCTCTCATGATGAAGAAAGTTATAGAACTACCTTCAAAAGAATTCAAGACCATATCCTAGCGGGAGATATTTATGAATTAAACTATTGCATGGATTTTCATGGAAAGGTTTCCAGTATGGACCCTATAGGAATCTTTCTTGACTTATGTAAAAATTCACCTATGCCTTTTAGTGCCTTGTTCAAAGCCGTAAATTTATATCTTTGCTGTGCCTCACCCGAAAGGTTTTTAAAGAAAAAAGGGAGAACATTGCTAACCCAACCTATCAAAGGAACAATCAAAAGAGGCAATAGTATTCAAGAAGATGAAGAATTAAAAAGGCACCTTGCTGAAAGTGAGAAAGAGCGGGCAGAAAACCTGATGATCGTTGATTTGATGAGAAATGATCTTGCCCGAATGGCCTTAACCGGGACAGTAAAAGTGGAAGAGTTGTTTGGAATCTATTCTTTCAGGCAGATTACCCAGATGATCTCTACCATTACCTGCCAATTGCCTCCTACAGTAAGTTTTGAACAGATAATTTCTAAAACCTTCCCAATGGGAAGCATGACAGGAGCACCTAAAATAAAGTGCATGGAGTTGATTGAGTCCTACGAAAATTTTAAAAGATCTTGGTTTTCAGGAAGTATCGGTTACATCGATGAACATGGAGATTTTGATTTTTGTGTGATTATTAGAAGCTTAATCATGGATCAAACAAAAAAATCCTTTTATTTTGGAGTCGGTAGTGCCATCACAATAGATGCCGATGCCCATGCTGAATACCAGGAATGCTTACTAAAAGCCTCCTCAATTATCAAGACTTTAAAAAATACCTATACAATTATCAATAGCCCAAATTAAATGTCAACACTGAGCAATATCCTAAAATCCGTAATTGATAAAAATCCCAACGAGGCTGAATTCCACCAAGCAGTAGAGGAAGTTTTTGAAAGCATACTCCCTGTCCTTACGGCCAATAATTTATATGTTGACGCCAAACTTTTTGAACGAATCTGTGAACCAGAGCGAATAATTTCTTTTCGTGTTTGCTGGACAGACGACCAAGGAAAGGTGCAAATCAATAAAGGCTACAGAATACAAATGAACAGTGCCTTGGGCCCTTATAAAGGAGGTTTGCGCTTTCACCCAAGTGTTAATCAAAGTATTCTTAAATTTTTGGCATTTGAACAAGTGTTTAAAAATGCTTTAACAGGCTTAATGCTTGGTGCAGGAAAAGGAGGTTCAGACTTTAATCCCAAAGGAAAATCAGATGGAGAGGTGATGCGTTTTTGTCAGGCATGGATGATGGAAGCCTATCGTCATATTGGTCATTTCACAGATGTTCCTGCTGGGGACATTGGCGTGGGCGAAAGGGAAATCGGCTACCTGTTCGGGACTTTTAAAAAGATACAAAACGAGTTTCAGGGAGTTCTCACTGGCAAAGGAAAAGACTGGGGAGGTTCATTTTTAAGACCTGAAGCCACAGGTTACGGGCTTATCCACTTTGCCCATTTTATGCTTACGGAAATCGATGAAAATTTAAACGATAAAGTTTGTCTGGTTTCCGGAGCTGGAAATGTTTCTCAATTTGCCATTGAAAAATTACTTCATGAAGGAGCTAAAGTAGTGGCATTTTCAGACTCCACTGGATTCATACATGATCCTGAAGGCATGACGGAAGAAAAATTGGAATACTTAAAAACTGTAAAAAATGGGCAAAGGGAAAGCATTTCTGCTTTTGCTAAAAAATATGAATCAGCCAAATTCACGGCCTTAGGAGATAAAAATCTATGGTCTATTCCTGCAGATTGTGCCTTCCCTTGTGCGACTCAGAATGAATTGGATGAATCGGATGCCAAACTCCTTAAGCAAAATGGTCTGATACTATTAGCTGAAGGAGCAAATATGCCTTGTACACCGAAAGCCATTAATTATTTACAAAAAACCAAGGTTTTATATGGCCCTGGAAAGGCATCCAATGCGGGGGGAGTTGCTGTTTCAGGTCTAGAAATGACCCAAAACAGAATGGGTCGCTACTGGACTAAAAGTGATCTTGAGAAACAATTGAGAACAATCATGAAGGATATCCATAAGTATTGTCTGGAAACTATTGATAAACATGATTTACAGAAACATGATTATATCAATGCAGCCAATATTGGTGCTTTCGAAAAGGTAGCAAGAGCAGTGCATGCCCAAGGAACCATATAGTATAAATTATGGAAAACTACCGAAAAATCATACATGTAGACATGGATGCATTTTTCGCATCAGTAGAACAGTTAGACCATCCTGAATACAAAAACAAGCCCCTAGCAGTCGGAGGAAACAAAGAAAGGGGGGTGGTAGCTGCTGCCAGTTATGAAGCCAGAAAATTTGGCGTCAGATCAGCCATGTCTTCCAAACTGGCAGCAATAAAATGTCCCAATTTAATTTTTGTCCAGCCAAGGTTCGAAAGGTATAAAGAAATCTCCCAGGTGATCAGGAAAATATTCCTGACCTACACAGATCTCGTGGAACCGTTGTCCCTGGATGAGGCTTTTCTGGATGTGACTATCAATCATTTCGGCCTTCCTTCTGCCACCTTAATCGCAAAAGAGATACGTCAAAAGATCAAGGAGGAAACAGGGTTGAATGCCTCTGCGGGTATTTCATACAATAAATTCCTGGCCAAAATAGCCTCTGATCTAAATAAACCCAATGGTCAGGCTGTGATCACACCGGCGAAAGCGGAAGCATTTTTAGAGAGATTACCAATTGAGAAGTTTTTTGGTATAGGAAAAGTAATGGCCAAGAAAATGAATGCTTTTGGCATCTATAATGGACACGATCTAAAGCAGTATTCTTTGCCATTTCTTACCAGTAGATTTGGTAAATCTGGTCTTCATTTTTATAAGATTGTCAGGGGAATTCATGAGAGTGAAGTAAAACCCAACCGAATCCGAAAATCCCTTGGGGTAGAGCATACCTTTGAAAAAGACTTGGTAGTGACATCTGCGATTAAAACTACCTTAAAGGAAAAATTATTGCCCGAGTTTTACCGCAGACTGGAACGCAACAGCGCCAATGGTAGAACACTTACACTCAAGATAAAATACAACGACTTTACCCTACACACCCGAAGCAAAACACTTTTATCTCCGATCCTCATTTCGAGCATGGAAAACATCGTCAATGAACTCCTTGACCAGGAACCATTAATTTTGCCAATTAGGTTACTTGGAATAAGCCTTTCCAACCTTGTTTCGAAAGATCAGGACAAACCTTCTGGAGAGCAACTTAAGATCGATTACTGAGGGACTATTGTCATCTTCTTGGTAAATGGTAATTCTTTTCTATTGTAAGCCATCTACCATTACTTTTCTATGTCTAAAAATTCAGGTTTATACCCCGAAAGAGGTAATTGCTCCTTTTTACCACTAAACAATCTACTGGTAGGGTAAAAAAATACGGCAATAAAATTGTATTTGTTATGTCACAGCCTGTTCACAATTTGATGGAACTACTTCCGGTTTAGATTCAGGAAGCCCTATTGTATAACCCAGGTTTAAAAATTTTAACTAACAAGAAAAACCATGAATACTGAAAAAAATACCAGTAATTTGGCTTAAAATATGGAATCCCATTGGCCATCATAACCGCAACATTGGCCACAAAAAAATCAAGTGGCCTTGGAAAATTAATTACCTTCTCCATTGTCACGCCTGCTAAGCTGGCCTAATTTATACAGCTTGATTAAGACAAAGGAGTTACCTGAATCATAACATTAAAAAGGATATCCTATGGCGAAATTAAAAATCAAATTATTATTTCTCCATTCACTATCCTGCAATTTAAATTCTTTGGCCCACTGCTCTCCTTCAGGTAAAAATGGGCTCCTAAGGGGAGCGGCCAGATCAAACCTGATTACAAAGAACTCAATATCTACCCTTAGACCAATTCCGGTACCTACAGCCAATTCCCGGAACCAATCTTTTCCAAATTTACCTCCGGGTAAAGCTTCGTTCTCATTTACCAGCCATACATTTCCGGTATCTACAAATGCAGCTCCTTTCAGGTAAGAGACAATAGGAAACCTAAATTCTAAATTCCCCTCTAACCTAATGTCACCAGCCTGGTCAAAATAATTACTAGTGGCTTCAGCAACTGGTTTAAAAGAACCGGGTCCCAGAGACCTTATCCTAAAAGCCCTGATACTATTGGGCCCTCCAGAGAAATACTGTTTGGCAAATGGGAGGGACACAGAATTTCCATAAGGCAATCCTACGCCACCAAAAAAGCGAAAGGCCAGTAATTTTTCCTCAGTAAACCGCCAATAATACCTAAAGTCAATGTCACCTTTATTGTATTGAGCATAATTGAAGCCCAAGAAGGTGTTTTGGTTCTCACTGCTAAATAAATTATTCACAAGCCTCAGTCCTCCCCCAGCCAGGTCCAGATTTGCACCGAAATAAATGCTATGCTCCCTGTACTTGTCCATGAGCTTATTGAAGGCAAAACTGTAGGTGAGCCCAGCAATAAACTGTTTCTCAAAACTTTGCCTTAAAAATGGATTGTTGTCTAATATCTCCTCAAACTGGCTTGAGGTGTTGGACAAATTGACAAAATTTAAAGCTATTGGCGTTATTTCGTGGTAGACAAACCGGTTGGCATTCCAAAAATAGCCATAGGTAGCCGAAATAGTATTTAACCTGTAAAACCCTCGCCTATCCTGATATTCAGTTCCTAGACTAATCTTCGTTTTTGGTACCGAATAAGCAAATCTTTCTTTTATCGATATTGGAAATACAACCCTAGGGAAAATCAAATCTCCCTTCAAACCAACCTCGAAAGCGCTTAAACTCTCTCTTTGACCAGAAGCTATCTGACTTTCGTAACCGATTTTTGCTGTTAAGTTGAAAGTTTCTCCACCATGGAAAAGATTTCTATTCCTGTAATTCAGCAATAAAGCCGGTCCTGCAAAATTGTTTGATTTGGATACTCCCTGAAGTTCTGCCCTAAGAGAACGCTTGTCCAGAGGAGAAAGGTAGATATTTGCACTTAATGACCCTTTGCCTCCACTAAGGGTGGTATCTGTCTCCATGTACCTTAAATTCACAAACCTATAATTCCCTATCCCTGTTAATCTACTACTGGTTAGTCGGGTATTTTTCGCATTGAAAAGGCTATCCTTTTCAATCAAAATATATTGATGTAGGAGTTCGGGTTTAAATGACAGCCCATTTTGGATGAACGCTATGTTTTCAATGGTGGTGGTATCTGTTTCTTGCCCATAATCATCCGATGAATAATTCGGATACACCCGAATATTTTTTATTTCATAAGGAACAATCCCTTTTTCAGGAGCATTTTGCTTGAGCCTAAGGAAAAGGTCAAATTTCTTATTATCGTACTGATTGGTGTCCGCTTCAAAAATTAAAAAATCAGTGTTAAAGTTGTAGAAACCTTCATTTTTAAGGCCTTCATCTAACCTTACCCTTTCATTCTTCATCATTTCTAAAGAAAAATAATCCCCTTCAGTAATTTCTGTAGATGCGAGCAATTTCCTTATGCTTCGATCAATTGGCAAGCTATCCTTTTCATAGTGATAAGAAGCCAGCTGATAGGGTTGGGCCAAATCAACTGTGTATTTGATGGCTGCTTTTTTTGGTTTCTGATCCGCTTCAGCACCGACCTCGGAAAAAAAGAATCCGTTATTATCCAGTCTGTTTAATATTAGTTCCTGGGTTTTTCCCATTTCCACACTACTGAAATAAACCGGTTCTTCTCCAATTTTTTTATAAATAAACCGGTTGATAAAACCCGGGTTTTCTTTTTGTACTTTATAATGACTCCATAAACCGATACGCATACCAAGGATTTTACTATTCGGCTTAGGTTTAAGCAAGCCCTCTAGTTCAGCATTAAGCCCCTTGAATCCTTTAACCGAAAAGTCTCTATTAATTTCTAAAATAGCACCTGTATACAATTTCTCATCTTCAGGAATAAACTTGGAAACGCCACAACCTACAAAAATCCAAAAAGGCATAAGGAGACAAAGTGTCTTTAATGACCTAATGCTTAAAAGTTCGAGTAAACATGTACGCCTATTCCTTCTCATTTTTCTCCTCTCCTGCTATTATATCTGTGGTTCTTTCCTTTCTTTTCGTATCTATTCCTTTCCACAAGTCTTCAAATTTATTAAACTCCCTATTAAAAATTACCGACAGCCCTGTGACGACCAACTGGCCATCAATAAAGCTTTCGAATTGATTCTTTCTAAAACCTCTTATTCGATAGCGTCCATTTTCGGATAGCAAATACTCCACGCTTACATTTCCCAAGAGCGAATTGCTAGCCCTAGAGGAGGATGACCCTCCTTCTATGTCTATCTGACTCCCAACTTGTACCACCAATCGGTCATCCAGAAAGCGTTTGCTTGCATTTACGTTGAGCTGTGTTCTAGATTCTGGAGAACTCCCTTGGTAATCTTCAAAACTATCCAACCCAACATCCAATTCCAGGCCTGTATCTCCTACAATGCTGTTTGTAAATGTATTTAATTGCCCTGAAAGCAACTGACTGACACTTGACCTGGCCATGGCAGTGGTGCCTCCACTGCCGGAACTTTCCCCACTAGGAAAAAATCTATTCAATACCAAAAGTGAAAAAACCTGACGATTCAATTCACCTTCCTGATTGTTCAATTGCTGCACCTGAGCGTAAACAGCTCCACTTATTGCCCCCCTTTGATCTTCAGGCATATCCATTCTAAATGAAATTTCAGGCCTAAGCAATGCACCATCTATATTCAGGTAAACGATAAAGGGTAATTCTTGACGATATTTGGTCATCGTCTCACGTGAACCACCAGCTGCTGTTGCTGTCATCAGATCAGCGGCTGAGGTTTTGATACGGTAGATGGCTGTAATGTCCATATTGGCATCCATAGGGTCACCTGCCCAGGTAATGGTGCTTCCACTCTGGATTTCGAACTTTCTACTTACCAAATTATACAAACTCAATTCATAATGCCCTCTGGATAACTCATAAATCCCCGTAAGTGTAACCCTTCCATTTGGGTCCATATTTAGACGGAGGTCGGCAGCACCTTCCACCAAAAGGTTGTCTCCGGATCTCTCATCTATTACCAGATTAAAAACAGCCTCTGGTGAAATATTTAGCAACATGGCCACCTTGTACCCGGTATATCCAGTATTGCTGTTTTCTTCCAATCTTTTGGTTAGAATATCCTCGGGATCATTTCGGTTTACATATATCACTACTCCATTCCTCTCCACTATTTCTAATTGGCTTTCCGGAACTACAAAACTTATATTAGTCCCCTTATCCGCACTAAGTGTGGCATCGATAATTGGCAGGTGTAGATCGCCTTTGATCGTCACATTTGCGTCTATTATTGCATCTCCATAAAACAAATCATTGTCTTCTTTTGTGGAGTTCAAAACCTTGAAATTTTCCGCTGTCAGGGAAAGATTGAACTGGGGATTTATAAAATTGTCGGTTATTATATTACCGTCAAGAACAAAATTATTTCCTTGTTCATCCTTTATGGTGATTTGATCCAGAAAGACACCTTGATTATCGACCTTAATTTCATCATCAGCTAAAGCAAACCTAGAATTCAATGTTGCAATTGTAAATTCAGTCCTATTGAATACCAAATTACCGTCATAACTTGGGTCAGCTGTACTTCCCTCTACCTTGAAATCTCCGGAAATAAACCCTTTACCACCACTAATGGCTCCACCAGAAAGTCCATCTAATATATTTAGCTCAAATTTATTTAAAGCAAGATCCAAATTTAACTTTGCACCCAGTGGGTCAGCAGTGATACCACCTGTTAAATCCAGATTTATTCCTTTGTCTTTTACCTTTAAATTAAAATCATAATTCTTTTGGTCATTACCAGTGGCATCCAAGGATAAATTACCTAATGGTACTTTAAGCAACTCCATTTCTTTTACCGTAATCCCTGCTTGTAAACCCATGGCTCCAAAAGGATTTTCTACCTTAATTGATCCATTAACAAGGCCTGCTGCCAATATTTCCTCCGGATTCAATAAACTGGTAAATGTTCTTAACCTGAAATCATTAAAAGTAATACCAAAAGAATTCTCTCCTGACTCATTGGATAATGAAATAAGCTGCTTACCCCTTGAAAATTCAAATTCCTTAAAATTTAACCAATCCGCACCTAAAGTAAATGCATTGCCTGCTGGCACTTCCCATTTCATTTTGTTAAAAATAATACTGTCGGGAGCGAAATGTAGCCGCAAAGAGTCTTTAGCAATACCCAAATCAAAATTTATATTTGCTAAAACTTCGTCTTCATGTAGTGATTTAAAATTGACATAAAGCAGATTTTCGAGGACCTCACCCGAGAAATACGTAGGACCAACTATCAGCGGACCAGTGGATAAACCCAATACACCGAAATCAAATGTAAAATCTGAAGAATCACTCTCCACATTAAGGTCTAGACTATCCACTATAGCCCCAGCGTAGGAAATGTATGGGAAATTAATTCTACCCTTTAATGAAGCGCTTTTTTCATCAAAGTCCAATTGAATCGACCCCTCCTCCATTCTTTCCAGTCCTGGTAAAATTACCTGCCGTAATAGCAAGGTAGAAGGTATCGTAAAATCCATTTTGACATTAACAGGCCTTTGGGTATTCGATATGGTTTGGAAGGTACTATCAAGAAAGTACTGATTAAAATGACGGGAAATTCCTTCGTAAGTTTCTTTAGGACTTACATTGGAGCTCAATTGTCCTGCCAAAAGGTTACTTTGTATGGTAAACCCTGTTGAGTCTGGTAAAATTCTCAAGTCCACATCCAGGTCACCCATTGGGTAAGCTTGGTCTTCCAAAACTACCGTTCCTTCCACCAGCTTTGATTGAAGTTCAAAGTTCTCTGAATTGCCCACAAATGTAGCATTTATAGAAAATTTCGTTCGCAACTTTTTAGAACTAAAGTTCAGTCCATACAAATCTGCCCCATTTAAATTTAAATCCAAGCCAACGTTATAATTAGCTGTATCTAAGGACACTTTTGCCAGCAAACCCAAGTCCAGGAGCTCGTCTTTATGTATTAACCTAATTTCACCATCCCCGTCAATAATCTCACTGCTAATCTTTAGACCTTTATAATTGTGCCCATTGTAGGCCAAATTAATTACTTTCGCATCTAACTTTAGATCAATTTTATCCAGTGGACCAGTATTGCCTTTGGCAGACAATTCCATGTCAATATCACCATAGGTTATCGTGTCACCCAATATTTCCCCCAAAGGTAAAGCCGCAATACTAGTTTTAAGGTCATAAAGGTATGCCCCATCTTTAGTGGTCATTTTGCCATCTACTTTTACTGAGGCTTCGTAGGCCCTAAGGATTGACTCAAGACTGAACTCATTGAGAGCTCCTGATGAGGTAAAGGATAGGTCAAGATGCTTTGGATATTTTAAACCCAGGCTGTCTTCAGGGACAAAGAGATTAAGGTCTTCATCGCTTGAAACAAAGTTAAAATCGTTTACATCCCAGGAAATTCGGTCCATATCCAGTGGTTCTGTAACCGAACCGGATAGGGAAATGCGAGTGGAATTTCCCCATCCTGCGGAAAGCTTTTTTAAGTTTACCTTGTCCAGTTTACCAGAGGCAAGTAAAGTAGCGTTAAGCTTTTTCTTGGAAAATGTTTTTACGTAAGGGTTGTTTTTAAGGGTTGGAGAGAAGTAATAGGCATCTCGAATTCCAATATTTATGGTATTGAGGGCTATATCTAATGTTGCACTTTCAGGATTTCCCATCACTTCACCTAGACCAGGATATTGCATGGTTACTTTTCCTTTCAAACGGCTATTGCCTGTGGCTACAATTAAATCTGTTAACCTTAAAGATTCATTGTCTAAAACTAATTGTAATTGAAAGTTTTCTAGTTTAAACCCAGATTTTTCAATGAATTCAAATTTATTCAAAGCAACACCTGCCTTTTCTGACCTAAGGAATAGATTGTTAGCCTCCAGGTTAAAGTTTTCGATGCCAATATCATTTGGATCAAAGACACCAGTAGCACCTTGAGAACCTATTATCCGGTAATTAATTTTATTATTGGAAAGATTCAAGGTGGATAGTTCTACTTCCCATTGGGGCCAACTAAATGGTTCAACTGTCTCCTCACTTTTAGTAAAATTACTTTCCGGATTGGGATTGCTTTCACTGCTTTGATACTCAATGAAAGAATCATGGAGTGAAAAGTTTTTTATTAATACCCGTTGCTTTTCAAGATCTGCTTCGGGCATTTCTAGTAGCAAATCACCTAAAGTTGTATGTACTTCCATACCATCAGGCAAAGAAGCATAGTCTACATTTATGTTTTTTAATGAAAGTTCTTCTAAAATCAACAATGGCATTGGAACCTGACTGCTTGCGGAATCTTCACTTGGAGGGAAAGGCTTGGACTGTTGGTAGGCGATAGCGGAATTTTCCCATAAAATACTGTTGACATGGAAATCCATTTTGTTCAAATCCATACTTTTGATTTGAATCAATAACTTCCCGAGGTTAAGTTTGCCCTCCAAACCCAATAATTCATCCGTATAATTTAAATTCCAGTTTTCTGCCTTTACAGGGCCCAAACTGATTTCAGGGTAGTCACTCGTTGCCGATGGTGCCGGATCGATAATGGTGGTATCGGAACTGGTAGGCTCTGCTGCAAATGCCTCAATGAGATAATTGAAGTTAAAATTCCCCGTACTATCTCTTTGAATATTAGCAGTAAGTCCCTCCCATTCAAGTCTGGAAATACTGAGCTTATTGTTTCTGATAAAGGGAATTAATTCGAGACCTGTCTCAAGTTTGTGACTGTAAATTAGTGTATCTCCTTTGGGATCTTCCAAATAAAGACCCTCCAGGTAGAGGTTACCTCGAAAGGTTAAAAATAATCTATCAATGTTAACTTTGGTATTCGTTTTTTCAGCCACATAGTGCGTGACCTTATTTACGATTATTTTTTGACCGAAAGGACTGCGGACAAATAGAATAATAAGGAGCACCATTAAGCTAAGACTGAGCAAAACCCATCCTCCTATTTTAAAAATTCTTTTAACTAATATTTGCGCCAATGTTTTTTTTTATTTACCAAAAAAAAAGAGCGGATGAACTATCCACTCTTGTATTAATTCTCAACATTTAGTTCACATCTAAATAATTATCAATTATTGTACCAATTCTATTAATGGGTACCTGCTGAGGCAGACATTACTGCATTAATAGCTACACCTAAGCCTTTTGCCAGGCATGAACAATTCTTTCCGGTATTCTCTCTATCGAAAGGAGCCATTTTCTCATGAAGAATATAGCCTTCCAGCTACTGTCGTTAATTTTTTGTGCTTTTTTTCTTTTGACATGATGCTACTTTTTAATTTAGGTTCACGCTATAGATACGATTAAATAAAGATAAGGGTAAATGGGATATAGTGAAAATTGATTGATTTTATAGTGCGATAGTTTTTATCAATAACCCTAAGTTAAAGTTGTAGTTTCAACCAGACAAGCTTAAAAAGCTACAAAAAATAATAATCATTTCAAGTTTCTTGCCTGATTTCATTGTTTTATGTGGATAATGTCAGAATAATAAAGTGAACTACTGTCAATATGTCGGTATTTTATTAAATTTGCGATCTGAAATATAGTCAGCCAATGGAAAATATTATAAAAGATATCGATATCATCAGGGGTGAGGAAGAAACGAGTAGTGCGTTTAAGGTAACCGCTGAAGAAAATACAGGTAAAGCGAAGCGGTTATATATCGAAAGCTACGGTTGTCAAATGAATTTTTCTGACAGCGAGATTGTCGCTTCCATCATGAAGGAAACGGGATTTGATACTACTTCAGATTTCAATAATGCAGATGTGATTCTACTTAACACCTGCTCTATAAGAGAAAAGGCAGAGCAGACGGTACGTAAAAGGCTAAGTCAATTTAATCAAGTCAAAAAGGCCAACCCTGAACTTAAGATTGGTGTTTTGGGCTGTATGGCAGAACGCTTAAAAGAAAAGCTTTTAGAAGAAGAAAAACTGGTGGATTTAGTAGTAGGTCCTGATGCTTACAGAGACCTGCCCAACCTCGTAAGCCAGGCTGAGGATGGCCAGAAAGGAATAAATACATTTTTATCTAGGGAGGAGACCTATGCTGACATTTCTCCGGTACGACTAAACTCCAACGGCGTCAGTGCCCTCATCTCCATCATGAGAGGCTGTGACAATATGTGTTCCTTTTGTGTGGTACCCTTTACCAGAGGTAGAGAGAGAAGTCGCGATCCATATTCTATTACCAAAGAAGCCAAAGAATTATTTGACCAAGGCTATAGAGAGGTTACCCTTTTAGGGCAAAATGTAGACAGCTATAAGTGGTCCTCTGAGGAAAACAATAAAGCACGTCTCAATAAAAAGGAAACCGAAGTAGCTGAGGTAGTTTATTTTTCAGATTTATTGGAGATGGTAGCAAACGTAGACCCAAAACTTAGGGTTCGATTTTCCACCTCCCATCCGAAAGACATTACGGACAAAGTGTTGGAAACGATGAAGCGATACGACAACATTTGTAAATACATTCATTTACCTGTTCAAAGTGGAAATAGCAGGGTTTTGAAGATGATGAACAGGACTTATAACCGTGAATGGTATTTGGACAGGATCAAAAAAATACGTGAAATATTGGGTGAAAATTGTGGAATTTCTTCGGATATGATCGCAGGGTTTTGCTCTGAAACTGAGCAAGAGCACCAGGACACCCTAAGCATAATGGACATTGTTCAGTATGATTTTTCCTACATGTTTTATTATTCCGAGCGCCCTGGCACCTTAGCAGAAAAGAAATACAAGGATGATATTCCGCTAGCTGTAAAAAAACGTAGGCTTCAAGAAATCATTGACAAGCAAGGTACTCTTTCACTTATAAGGCACCAAAGAGAAGTTGGCCAGCTCCAGGAAGTTTTGGTAGAAGGACTATCTAAAAGGTCCAACGAACAATTAAAGGCCAAGAATTCAGCCAATAAAGTGGTGATTATACCAAAAAGTAATTTAAATATTGGGGATTATGTCAAAGTTAGGATCACAGATTGTACATCGGCGACCCTATTTGGAGAAATTGTCAATCAATAAATAAGAAATCATGATCCCTATAAGTGCATCGGAAATATTGAGCGTCAAGCAAAGGTTTGGGATAATTGGAAACAGTCCATTGCTAAACCATGCCATTCAAGTGGCCATGCAAGTTTCTCCTACTGAAATGACCGTGTTGGTCACTGGTGAAAGTGGTAGTGGTAAAGAGTCATTTTCTAAAATCATCCACGCACTCAGCCGACGGAAACATGGGAAATTCATAGCGATAAATTGTGGTGCAATTCCAGAAGGAACGATTGATTCTGAGTTATTTGGCCATGAAAAAGGCTCATTTACGGGGGCTCATGAAGCAAGAAAGGGGTATTTTGAAGTCACTGATGGAGGATCTATATTTCTGGATGAAATAGGAGAAATGCCGCTAGGAACCCAAGCGAGACTATTGCGTGTATTGGAGAATGGAGAGTTTATCAAAGTAGGCGCTTCAAAAGTTTTGAAAACTGATGTTAGGGTAATAGCCGCCACCAATGTAAACCTTTTAAAGGCTGTAGAAAAAGGTAAATTCAGAGAAGACTTGTATTATCGGTTAAACACTGTCCCCATTTTTGTTCCCCCATTGAGACAAAGGGGAGATGATATAGCCTTATTGTTCCGGAAGTTTACCACCGATTTCTCTGAAAAGTACATGGTAAAGCCTATTACCCTTTCAGAAGATGCCAGAAAATTACTACTCAAATTTCCATTTCCCGGAAATATCCGACAATTAAAGAATTTAGCAGAGCAAATTTCGTTATTGGAACAGGAAAGAGAGGTAGATGCAGAAACTTTAATCAAATATCTTCCTGAAGAAAAAAGCAGTTTACCCGCTTCCATTCAGGGAAAGAATGACAAGAAGGATCCTTTTTCGGATTATTCTGAGCGGGAAATCTTATATAAAGTCCTTTTCGATATGAAAAAGGACATGACAGATTTAAAAAAACTTATATTAGAGTCTTATCATTCGGGGGGCTTGGATCAGAATATCATGAAAAAGCACGAAAACCTTTTTGAAGATATGGATGCATCCTCGCACTATGATGACAATCCCAATCCCTCTAAAAATCTACCTTTGGTATTGGAGAATCTGAGTGCTAAGAAGGAACTGAAGGAAGAAAAAGAGAGCACAAGAAAAAACTACGAAGAAGATATAATTGAAGATATAATTCATGAAGAAGACGACCATTCGCTTTCTTTGGAGAAAAAGGAAAAAGAACTGATTACCAAAGCATTAAAAAAACACCATAACAAGAGAAAATATGCTGCGATGGATTTGGGAATCTCTGAAAGAACGCTTTACAGGAAGATCAAGCAATATGATATTCAATAGAATTGTATTATTATTACTAAGTTTAACCTGCTTAGTAACAGCCTGCAAAATTGAATACAGTTTTACAGGTACCACCCTAGATTACAACGTTACCAATACATTTTCGATAGCTAATTTTTTCAATGATTCGGGAGGAGGACCAGCCAATATGGGTCAGTTGTTCACCGAAGACCTGAAGGACTATTTTCAACGAAATACTCAATTGGAGTTGATTCAGAACAATGGAGATATACAATTTTTGGGAGCCATTACTCGGTACATCATAAGCCCTCAAGCTACTGTATCCAGCACAAACAGTAACCAACCTGACAGAGCGGGACAGATGCGCATCACTATAGGGGTGGAATTGGAGTTTATAAACATGTCCAATGAAGAAGAAAACGCAAAAAAAACATTTTCCTTCTTCAAGGATTATGACCCAAGAAGTACAACTTTATTACAGGTGGAAACAGAGCTGGTAGAAGTTATTTTTGAAAGTATCATTCAGGATATTTTCACATCTACTGTGGCCAATTGGTAAAAATTATTATATTTAAAGAACCTATTTAAATATTGATCCTGTGAACGCTCAAGCATTTTTAGAACTTATAAATAAAGCCGATAATCTTGACAATGCGGATTTAAAAAAAGCATTAAAACTCCAAGAAGAATTCCCCTACTTTTTGGCGCCAAGAGTACTTGCAGCTAAATACGAATGGGATAAAGCCTCTGGTGAATCTAAAACATTGCTTCATTGGGCTGCTGTGGTAAGTCCCGAAAGAAAAAGGTTGAAAAACTTACTGACTGGAGCATCTCCTATAGTTCCTGCATCTCTGGCAGTAGAACAAACCATCGATATTGCAGTACCTGAAAAAGTACTGGACGAACGAACCGTCCAACAAGTGCAGGAGAATGGGATAGAATCAAACGATAATCCTCCCCTACCCGTAACAAAACCAAGCCCTTATGATGGGGAGTCTTCAGGGAATATTTCCAGGCCAAAAAGAGATGAAATATTAAGGCGTTTGGAAGAAAACTTAAAAAAAATAAACAAAGTACCACCTACAAATCAGGATAATGCGGAAAATTTAAAAAAAAAAGACCTACCCGAAAAAGTAAATGAAAAAGAGGATTCTTTAATAAGCAAAAAACCCGAAAAATCAGTTGCTAAAAAACCAAAACAAGACCAGCAAGAATTAATTGATAATTTTAAGGAAAAGCCCATACGTTTAAAAAGGGAGAAAATGGACGAGACGGTGGAGTTGCCAGACTTGTCCGAAAAAAGCACCCTTCTAAATCACAATATGCTGTCGGAATCTTACGCCAAATTATTGGCCAAACAAAACAAAAATAATGAGGCCATAGAAATATATCAAAAATTAATATTGAACTTTCCAAAGAAAAGGGCTTTCTTTGCAGATCAAATTGAGAAGTTAAAAGAATAAAATAAATAACAAGCATGTTTGTAGTAATTATCAGTATCATTATCGTTTTGGCCATATTATTAATTTTGGTCATTCTAGGTCAAAATTCTAAAGGGGGCGCAGGAGCAGCTTTTGGTGGCAGTGCCTCACAAATCATGGGAGTCACCAAAACCGGTAATATCTTGGAGAAAGCTACCTGGATTCTAGCCATTGCCATTTTCGTGTTGTGCTTGGGTTCTTCTGCATTCCATGAGAGCAGCAGCTCTTCAGGGTTTTCTTCTCCAAATGTAGAAAATGCCCAAAAGCAAATTCTTACACCATCTTTTGACAACGAATCAATTCTACCTTCTGAGGGAAATGAGGAAGAGTCTCCACCAGAAACAACACCTGATACAGAAGAATAACAAAAAATACAAACACGATAAAAAAGGCCTGTTGAAATCAACAGGCCTTTTTTATTTTAAATTTTAATATTATTTAAGTAATCAAAAATTGAAGAAGAGCTGGAATATGATTAAATTAACGTTTTAAAATCCTAAATAAAACAACCAAAGTTAATGTCTATGTTTGAAAATCATTTAAGTATGGAAGATTTAGGTGCGGACAAATGGCCTAATGTCATTTTATGGGCCGCTCCTGTGATGTTTTTATTGGTATTTATAGAATGGAGCATCAGCTTATACCAAAAAAAAGACACCTACGATAAAAAAGATTTCCTGGCCGCTACTAGCATTGGACTAGTGAATGTAGGAATTAGCGCCTTAATAAAAGCTTTTACATTCGGAGTAGCCTTATTTTTCTGGAACATCGTCCCCTGGAAAATCCCTGCAACTTGGTGGTCTTTTATAATTTGCTTTTTTGCCATAGACTTTGCGAGGTATTGGGCACATAAGGTTGCCCATGAACAACGTTTTTGGTGGGCAACGCATATTACTCACCACAACTCTTCGAAGTATAATTTTTCTGTATCTTTTCGCTTAGGATGGACACAGCATATAAAGATCATCTTTTTTGTGCCTGTTATGATGATGGGCTTTAATCCATTCGTCTTCTTTATTTGTCACCAAGTTGCTGTATTGTATCAATTCTGGATCCATACTGAATACATCAAAAAACTTCCTAAACCTATTGAATATTTCTTTGTTACGCCCTCGCATCACAGAGTACATCATGGAAGCGATGCCCATTATTTGGACAAAAACTACGGTTCTACTTTTATTATTTGGGACAGGATTTTCGGAACATTTACAGAAGAAAAGGAAAGACCAACCTATGGTATCACCAAACCTGTCACTTCGTACAACCCCATTTACCTTGTGTTTCATGAATGGGCGGATATCGTAAAAGACCTCAAAAAAGCGAGAGACGGTAAAGAGGCTTACCAGATCCTATTCAGTAAACCAGGAGATGAGGTGATCAAAAACAGAGAAATCAGAGAACAATCTGAAAATGAAATGGTTAAATCGAAAAGCATCCCATCCACTAGTCCTACCCCTATATTGGTGTCCAATGAAAATTCGCTTTTGAAAAAAGAGGACTAAAAACAAATTCATATTCATTAAATAAAAAATGGGAAGATTATAATCTTCCCATTTTTTATTTAATGACAATATTTCTTAGCAACAATCGCTTGCTAATAGGCAAAAGGCTCTCCTGTAAAGGCACATCGTGTTTGGAATAAATACGCCAGGTAGAAGGGTTCGGGAGATCGGTAAAGTTTTTAATCAAATCAAGCTTTATCCGATGACAAGTATTGGTGAGGCTTCTTTTGAAAGCCGCAATAAACTTAAGGGCTATTCCCCGATATTTGTCCAGACTATTTTGGAATAAATCTATCTTATAGCGGTAAACCAAAATATCTTTTGAACAACCATTCGAGACCAAGGCATACCCTTCCTTTTGATAGATGGCAGAGAGCCCAACCGGCTCTATCTCCATCTGATTTTCTATAAAATCATAAATACTCTTCCCTTCTTCTATTTGCTTTTTAATTTGAGGCAAGGCATAGGTAATGATTTCCCCCAAATGTTTCATTACTTCATCCTCTTCAGTTTTGTTCTTGTAAATTATGGCAGTTTTTTTAAAATTTACAGATTGAATTTCCCGAGGAAATGCATCCTTTAACCGATGTCGATTTTTATTCAGGTTTTCAAGTTTCTGATGGTGTATGATCAGTTCAGCTAAAGGAGGATAAAGCTTTACAGATTTAAATTCCGCCTCTACTTCTTTTAAATAAGCCAATAAAAGATACTTCTTGTACTCAAAATCCGCCCAACCTTCAGAGATCCAATTTTCCGATAAATTTTTCATAATATATCCTATTAAGATTACAAGTTTAAAGTACGTAAATGTGACATAATTACCAATTCCTCACAGCAAAATTGACAGGTTCCCATAATTTCCACTCTGATGAAACTGTCAGTATTGATAGGTAATTAAGACTTTATGTCAGTAAAAATGTCAATAATAGGATTGGCATAGAAAGTGTAAATAAGCTTTTGTATTACAGAAATCAAACTTAAAAATAACTGAATCACATGTCTAAAGTTAACATCCAACCTCTAGCAGACAGGGTATTGGTAGAGCCCGCTGCCGCAGAAGAAAAAACGGCCTCAGGTCTTTACATCCCTGATACTGCCAAAGAAAAACCACAAAAAGGTAAAGTAATCGCAATCGGAACTGGCAAAAAAGACGAGCCATTAACCGTAAAAGTAGGCGATACTGTTTTGTATGGCAAGTATGCGGGCACTGAGCTATCTGTAGAAGGTGCTGATTATCTGATCATGAGAGAAGCGGATATTTTCGCTATCCTTTAATTTAAAGGTCCTATAATCAAGTTTAATCAATTAAAACTCAAAAAAGTTTAAAAAATGGCTAAGGAATTATTTTTCAATACCGACGCAAGGGATCGCCTGAAAAAAGGAGTCGATGCCCTAGCTGATGCAGTAAAGGTGACATTAGGTCCAAAAGGAAGAAATGTAATCTTGGACAAGAAATTTGGCGCTCCAACTATTACTAAGGACGGTGTAACTGTAGCTAAAGAAATAGAATTAGAAGACCCTATAGAAAACATGGGTGCTCAGTTGGTAAAAGAAGTAGCATCCAAGACTGCTGATGATGCAGGTGATGGTACTACTACTGCCACAGTTTTGACTCAGTCAATTTTTTCTGTAGGCATTAAAAATGTAGCTGCTGGAGCAAATCCAATGGACCTTAAGAGAGGTATAGACAAAGCTGTAGAAGCAATCGTCGCAGAATTAAAAGCAGCATCCAAAGAAATCTCTACTTCTAAAGAAATTGCACAAGTAGCTACAATTTCTGCCAACAATGACGAGGAAATCGGCAAAATGATTGCTGATGCCATGAAGAAAGTAGGTAAGGATGGCGTTATTACAGTAGAAGAAGCAAAAGGTACTGAAACAGAGGTAAGAACTGTTGAAGGTATGCAGTTTGACAGAGGTTATCTTTCTCCCTATTTTACTACCAATACGGAGAAAATGGAGGCTGAATTGGAAAACCCTTACATTCTTATTTACGACAAGAAAATTTCAGCAATGAAAGAATTGCTTCCAATTTTAGAGCCTGTTGCTCAATCTGGAAGACCCTTGTTGATCATCGCTGAAGATGTGGATGGAGAAGCTCTAGCTACATTGGTAGTAAATAAAATCAGAGGTGCACTGAAAGTTGCCGCTGTCAAAGCTCCAGGATTCGGAGATAGAAGAAAAGCCATGTTAGAAGATATCGCTACCCTTACGGGAGGAACTGTGATTTCTGAAGAAAGAGGCTATAAGCTAGAAAATGTAACTGTAGATTACTTAGGTACTGCAGAGAAAATCAATATCGATAAGGACAACACTACCATCGTTAATGGTGCTGGTGAAAAGGCTACAATCGAAGCTAGAATCAATGAGATCAAATCTCAGATTGATAAAACTACTTCTGATTATGATCGTGAAAAACTTCAAGAAAGATTAGCTAAGCTTTCTGGTGGTGTTGCTATCCTATACATAGGAGCTGCTACTGAAGTAGAGATGAAGGAGAAAAAAGACAGAGTGGATGATGCACTTCATGCAACCAGGGCTGCTGTACAAGAAGGTGTAGTAGTAGGTGGTGGTGTAGCATTTATCAGGGCTGCAATGGTACTTGAAAAACTTAAAGGGCTTAACGAAGATGAAGATACTGGTATCAATATCATCAAGCAGGCTATCGAATCACCTTTGAGAACAATTGTTGCCAATTCAGGTGGAGAAGCATCAGTTGTAATCAATAGAATCAGAGACTCTAAAGGAGATTTTGGTTATAATGCGAGAACAGATAAGTATGAAGACTTGTTCAAAGCTGGCGTTATTGATCCTACTAAGGTAACGCGCCTTGCATTGGAAAATGCTGCATCAATAGCTGCGTTATTGCTCACTACAGAATGTGTAGTAGCTGACATTAAAGAAGAATCTCCTTCAGGCCCACCAATGGGTGGCGGAGGAATGGGTGGAATGATGTAATCCATTTCACATAAAACGTTAAAAAGGGAAACTATAATGGTTTCCCTTTTTTTTACTTTTCACTAATCCACAAAACTTATCCTGTTTATTTAGTTAAAATTTTAATACAATCAAACTTGCGAAAATTTAAAACTTTATTTTAATAGTGGAATTATAGTGTTAAATTTCAGGTGTAAGAGAACGAGAGAGAGAAAAGTTATTATTTAAGAGTCAATGTATCCATTCGATTTAATTGTTTTAATTGATGATGACCCTATAAACAATCTGATCAATAAACGGTTAATCAACAAATTAAATTTATCACCTAAGACCATCGAATTTTTAGAGGCTGAGGTAGCATTACAATACCTTAAAGATCCAGAATTGGAAAAAAGGATATTGATCCTTGTCGATATTAATATGCCTGTAATGAATGGTTGGGATTTTTTAAGCCAGTACTTGGAAATTGAAAATGGCAGAAAGGATCATATCATTATGCTTTCGAGCTCTATAGATTTTCAAGACAGGCAAAAATCAAAAGAATTCCCTTTTGTAAGTGGTTTTATTGAAAAACCCCTCACCCACGAAAAGTTAAAATCGTTATTGTAACGGTGATTATTTTAGCCATCAGGCTGAGTAAATCAATCTAAATTCTCTCAAGAACCCTTTCTATCCAGTTACACCACTTTAGCAAAGTTTCCTCTATCATAGAGAATTCATAACGCCAATAATTATACTTCAAGTTTAACTCGGAAATATAAAACCCTCTTAAACCCTTCTGTTTAAAGGGTTAAGTGAGTTTTCGCATGTTCAATAGCCTCAGTGGAGTTTTTGACCCATGCTATTTTGTTTTCGGGAAGCAGTACGTTCAATTTCTTTTTTCTGGAAAGATC
>Ga0222654_1000260_pt1 | contig 41122 bp, 35 predicted proteins | sample AntAcemetagen421_FD_179805 | JGI IMG/M metagenome (GOLD analysis project Ga0222654, IMG submission 179805) | Saline water microbial communities from Ace Lake, Antarctica - #421 | ecosystem: Environmental > Aquatic > Non-marine Saline and Alkaline > Saline | place: Antarctica: Ace Lake...
AATGACTGTGACCTTTCAGATGCTGTATTTGAGAACTCGGTCCTTAACAAAGCTGACCTTAGAACTTCTCATAGCTACATTATAGATCCAGAGATCAATCAAATCAGTAAAATGAGGCTGTCATCTGCCGACCTACCGGGTCTGCTTTCAAAACACGATCTCAGAATAGACTAATTCCTCTTCTTAATCTTTGGAGATTCCCAGTCAAGCTGGGAATGACGACAGTGATAAAAAAACGTCAGACCTATTCCTAAGTCTGACGTCTAAAATCTTATGTCTAGAATCTAAATACTAGTGCTGACCGCCTTTAGTTTTCTCAAGTTTAAGGCTCTCTCCTTCTGTTACTTTTTCTTCGGTTTCGTCCACCAAATCATAACGAAGTGTTCTTCCTTTCAACTTAGCTGGTAGACCGTAAGCCATCCACTCTGGCATTGGCTCACCTTTTAAGTAGTGATTAAAGAACTGTGCCATTCTGATCGAAAGATCCTTACGGTTCTTACGTCTTCTCAAGTTATGTGCTTCATCATTGTATGACACCAACCATGCAGGTTTTTGTAGCCTTCTGAGCGACATATAGAACTCAATCCCTTGATACCAAGGCACAGCACCGTCAGCATCGTTATGCATGATGAACATAGGTGTTTCAATCTCAGGCACTTTAAACAATGGAGAGTTCTCGATATACAAATCAGGTCGATCCCAAAGGGTAGCACCCAAACGAGTTTGTGTCTTTTCATATTGGAACATTCTACTCATTCCACTAGCCCATCTTACGCCACCATAAGCCGATGTCATGTTAACTACAGGAGCACCTGCTCCAGCAGCCTTGTAGAGGTTAGTTCTAGTGACCATATGGGCGACTTGATATCCGCCCCAACTTTGCCCTTGAATGGCCATGTTATCTTCATCAACGAAGCCCATCGCCATTACTGCCTTCGTTGCTGGTACTACGTGGTTCATGGCACTTTTTCCTGGGTAACCTACTTCATACTTAATATCCGGTACAAGCACCAAGTAATCATTACTCACATAGTAAGGAATGTTGATTGTACTGGCACTTGGCGCTGGACTTGGATGACTGTGTAAAGAATTTGATCTACGCTCGTAGAAGTAAGCAATCATTGGATACTTCTTATTCGGATCAAAATTCTCGGGCTTGTAGAGAATTGCCTGCATGGTTTCCCCATCATAAGTATTGTCGAACTCGATGAGTTCTGCAGTCCCCCAATTGTAAGGTTCTTCTTGAGCACCAACATTACTTAGCTTTTTGAGACCGGTCATATTCACACTATTTGCAGCGTATACTTCACTATACTCTTCGTAAGTAGACTTTCTCACGAGAACACGATCAGCATTTTTAGCTTTAATTAAGCTTCCAATGCTCATATCTTCCATCACTACAATCTGTGGGTTCGAAGAACCATTCATATTGGCAGTAACAAAGCCAGAAGCTTTCGTCCACTCATTAAAGGCAGACAATGTTGCACGTCCTTCGGTAGAGATCGTTCTAGCTTCTCTGTCTAATCGCTGGTAACGCATGGTAATCTTATTCTGACGGCCGAAACCGTTCGTTACATTCACTGCGCTTCCTCCTCTAGGGTCAAATCTCCAGATATCATACCTGTCGTAAAGGAAAAATGCTTTATCATCATCTAACCAGCCTGGCGTACCATAGCTACCTGCTAATGAAGGAGAATCATGTAGCTCATTCGCAAATGACACACTCATTCCTTCAGTCAAATTCTTGATATTACCTGAAGCGACATTCATCATATACCAGTGTCCATCCTCTCCGTTGTGCCATGTGAGGTAGTCCCCTCCTGGAGAAAGAGAAGGAAATCCTTTAGCTCCTTTGATCAGTAATTCAGCATCGCCTGTTGAAGTACTAATCTTATAGAAGTCTCTCGGAATTTGAGTATCCCAAGTCATTTGAGTTCTGTATGGCTGATCGTTCATCGCCAAAACAAAGTCTCTGTCATTTCTTGTGTCAATTGTAACAGATTCAAGGTCAGGTCCGGCTAGTTGTACTAGTTTCCCTGTTTGAGTATCTAACATTACATCGAAAGACCTGTTTTTCTCTCTTCCCGCCTGAAGCTTCTGCATTGGCTGGATATAAGGATCGTTGTATGACCAAACATCAACATCTGGACGATCGTCTTTTAACAAAGTCGTATCTGCTTCATAAGCATATTCGAAAGGCCTTGGTGCCGTACCGAAGTAAACTCGCTTACCTGACTCTGAAAATCTAATATTGCTATTATCACTCACCATCCAGTTTTCTGGAACACCAGCAGTAGTTGTGTCCGCCACAATTGTTGCGCTAGCCTTACCAGCACTCCAATGCATTAGACTGAAATACTTGTGATCGTCATCCTTTTCATTGGCAGTAGCAAAAAAGGCTATCTGGTTACCGTCCTTATCGGTTGACATCTTTTTGTATTCGACCATGCCTTCATTCAATGTTGTCAATTGACCGTTGGCTGTGTTAATCGCGTGAACTCCTGACGGACTCAATGAATCAACTTTGTCATACTCGAAAAATAGGTGATTTCCTTTTTCGGTCAAGCTATATTCCATCACACCAGTGACGCTCTTTGACTCACCTGTCTTTAGGTTATAAAGGACCATCTCAGTGCCTTTTGACTTGGCACGAGGATCTTTTGGCGCTTCTGGCTCAACTTTTTCCTCCTTAGGCTCTTCCTTTTTCTTCTTATTCTTTCTTTTACTTTTTCTACCTTCCACAACTGGTTCTTCTTTTTCCTCAGCTGCTTCCTCCTTTTCCTTAGTCTCTTTCAAGGGCTTTTCATGAATCCAAGCCATCCATTCTTCAGATTCTCTAGGCAGCTGGAAATTCTTAACCCTAGCGACTTTTTTCATATCGCCTGTGTTTAGGGTAATAATATAAAGAGAGTCCTTCGGCATTTTGGTTGCTGAAGTCTTCTTCAATTTCAGCTCTCGTTCAACCAAGTAAGCTGGCTTTACTTCAGCCACCACATATTGGCCGTTAGCCGAAAACGTATACCGAGAAACCCTATCAACGGTGATAGATTCATCCGTATTTAAATTTCTTAATTGTAAAGTGGCATCACCCACTTGTGGTGTGATGCGATAGCCTGCCCAAACGCCATCACTACTGATGTTGACAGAAGCAATACTCTTCCAGTCATCATAAACATCATGTGTAATAGGTTTCTTCTGGGCAAAAGCCAGTGACACGAGGCACATTAGGGCTAGCATCAAAAAAGATTTTCTAGAAAACATAGGTCGTTTTTTTGGTTTAATAACCTTACAAATATAATTGTATGGCTGTGTTTGCAAAGACTTCTTATATTGAAGGCCTCAGATAAAATTATAACCTGAAAAAGACATGTTGAGAAAATCACTCGTTATTACACTACTATGCCTGTTTACAACAGTTGCCTTTGCTCAAAAGACAATTGCAGAATTAACAAAGGGCATGACCAAAAAAGAGGGCTATTTTACCTACTACTGGGATGAAAAAGAAGGTAAAGTATGGCTCGAGGTAGAAAATCTAGATTCTGAATTCCTTTATGTCAACGCGCTATCAGCTGGAATCGGATCAAATGATATAGGACTCGATAGAGGAAAGCTAGGCAGTACACGCGTTGTAGAATTTAGGCGTGTTGGACCTAAGATCATGCTTGTGCAGCCGAACTACTCCTATAGGGCTATCTCTGATAATGCAGATGAAGTGAGAGCTGTTAAAGAAGCCTTTGCTGAATCCGTATTACAAGGCTTCAAGATTGCTGGAGAAAGTGAGGGAATAATCCTTATCGACATAACTCCAATGCTGCTGAGCGATGCCTTCGGTGCTGCCAGAAGCTTACGTAGCGAAGGAAGCTATAGAGTAGACGCCAACCGTTCGGCCATTTATCCTGCTATGCTTAAAAACTTTCCGAAAAATTCAGAGTTTGAAGCGACCATCACCTTTACAGGAACAGCTACTGGCAGGTTTATCAGAAGTGTAACACCATCATCAGACGCGGTTACGGTAAGGATGCACCATTCCTTTATTGAGCTTCCAGATGCCAACTATGAAACTAGAAAAGCTGACCCAAGGTCTGGTTATGGCGCCATCCAATATATGGACTACGCAACACCAATTCAAGAGAATATAGTTAAGCAATTCGTTAGAAGACATCGACTAGAAAAGAAGAACCCTGATGCCAAAATAAGCGACCCAGTAGAACCCATTAGATACTATGTAGATCGTGGTGCGCCAGAACCTATTAAATCTGCATTGATAGAAGGTGCACGCTGGTGGAACCAAGCCTATGAAGCAGCGGGCTATCGCAATGCATTTATTGTAGAAGAAATGCCTGTTGGTGCTGATCCATTAGATGTTCGCTATAATCTTATTCAATGGGTCCACCGATCCACTCGTGGTTGGTCTTATGGATCTTCTGTAACTGACCCAAGAACAGGAGAAATTATTAAAGGACATGTAAGCTTAGGTTCACTGAGAGTGAGACAAGATTTCTTGATTGCTCAAGGTCTTTTAACGCCTTATGAAAACGGAACTACCCCAGATCCCGCGTTACTTAAAATGGCGATTGCGCGTCTGAGACAATTATCAGCACATGAAGTAGGTCATACTATTGGCCTAAGCCATAACTATGCATCAAGTGTTAATAATCGTGCTTCAGTGATGGATTACCCTCATCCTAGAATCGATTTAAAAAATGATAAGATCTCTTTAGATAATGCCTATGATGTAGGAATTGGCGATTGGGACAAAGCAGCTATTACTTGGGGATATCAAGATTTCCCAAGTGATGTGAATGAGGAAAAGGCTTTGAATGATTTATTAAACGATCAAGCCAAAAAAGAACTCTACTTCATTACAGATTCTGATTCAAGACCAATTAGCAGTAGTCACCCAGAATCACACCTTTGGGACAATGGGAAAAACCCAGTGGATCAACTAAATCATCTGATGAAAGTCAGAACTAAAGTCTTAGAGAACTTTTCTGAGAAGAACATTCCAATGGGAGCACCAATGGCTAAGCTAGAGGAAGTACTTGTACCGATGTACATGATCCATCGCTATCAATTGGAAGGCGCAGTGAAAGTAATTGGTGGTACTTACTATAACTATAAGCTGAGAGGTGATGTACAACCCACTCAAAGAGTTGTACCAAGAGCAGAGCAAGAAGCTGCACTCGCTGCACTCATAAATGTTGTTAACCCAAAAAACCTAGCTTTCCCAGATCACATCATCGCTATGATACCTCCTCGTCCCCCTGGGAATGGTCGTTCATCAGAGACTTTTAATGTGAGAACTGGCGCTAATTTCGATCCAGTAGCACCTGGTGAAACTATTGCTGGTGCAGTAATGAGTTATATTTTCAATCCGCAAAGAGCTACGAGACTTGTACAGCAAAAAGCATTGGATCAGAGTCAACTGGGTTTGACAGATGTTGTTAATAAGATTATTGAAGGTGTTTCGGGATCTACCTATAGCAACTATTACTACCTAGAGCTTAAAAGAGCAACGGAGAAGCAATTGATGAATGCTTTAATGAGTCTTTATAATAGTAGCAGTGCCTCGTCACAAGCAAGAGCCGAAGCACTACTAAGCCTGAAGAACATCGCTAAACGAATGGACCCTGCTAACAATGATGGGGCTGCAGATGAAGCGCACAAGATGTACATCACCAATTTGATCACCAGGTTCTTTGACAATCCAGGAGATCTTCAGGTACAAAGAGCATTGACTCCTCCTGCGGGTTCTCCTATCGGAACAGACCTTCAGGATTGGTGTTCTTTCGGAACCAACAATTAGAAATCAATAGGAAAAAAGGCTGCCTTGTGCAGCCTTTTTTTATTTTCACGTTACCTTTTGACAATATCAAGCGTCATAACCGTATCGAAATAGTCTCTTATGAACATCAGAAACATCATTGCGCTTACGCTAATCATTGCTTCACTATTCTTTTTATACCCTGGCTTAACAGAGCCAATGTTGAGCATTCGTATAGCAGCAAAGATTCCATTACTAGGTGACTTTGAATTATTCGAGCGCACCCAAAGTATTATTGAAGCGATCCGCGCCTTGTATGATTACAATAACAACCTAGTCGCAACCATGATCTTAATCTTCTCAGTGATCATTCCTGTTTTGAAAGGTATACTCTTATTGATCGTACTAGGCTTTAAGAAATGGCGCTATAGAAGTAGCGTCTATCGTTTTGTGTCTGCCATTGGAAAATGGTCTATGGCTGATGTATTTGTGGTGGGGGTATTTCTTGCCTATTTAGCAACAGCCTCAGAAGAGAGCATTTCAGCCGAAGTTTTTGATGGATTTTACTACTTCACAGCATATTGCATTATCTCAATTTTAGGTATCCAAATCATGGACTTAAGGGACATTAAGAAGACACTTAATCCTTACAACAACTAGATCCTTGATGCTAATCTGATTGACCAAAAAATTATATTAGGCAACCATTCATCCAAACTGAGAGTATTAGAGATTGAATACTATATATTGGAGGCAATACTTTTTAGTTCACACGTATCCTTAACAGAGAGTAAAAAATCATGGAATCACTTGCAGCAATCCCTTGGTGGGCTTGGGTGTTAATAGGTCTTTTCCTTGTCGCACTTCGAGATGTCTTTCAGAGAAAGCATGCCATCAGCCATAACTATCCGATTGTTGGACATCTAAGATACCTTCTTGAAAAAGTAGGGCCAGAGCTAAGACAATACATAGTTGCTAATAATCGTGAAGAGCTTCCTTTCAACCGAAGTCAACGCTCTTGGATTTACGCCTCTTCTAAAAAGGAAAATAACTATCAAGGTTTTGGTACTGATCAAGATCAAAATGCCCCAGGGTTTATTTTTATTAACCCTACCATGATTCCATTAAAGTTAGACGCTGGTCATCCTAACCTATCCGACAACAACATACTTCCTTGTGCTAAACTGATAGGAGAATTTAATCATAGGAAACGACCTTACAGACCCAAATCAGTGATTAATATTTCTGCGATGAGCTACGGATCATTATCCGCAAAAGCCATAGAATCATTGAATAAAGGTGCTGCTAAGGCTGGCTGCTATCACAACACAGGAGAAGGATCACTATCCAAGCATCACCAGCATGGCTCAGACATAATCTTTCATTTTGGCACTGGATATTTTGGCGTAAGAGATGATGAAGGCAATTTTTCCATGAATAAGATGGTGAAATTAACACAAGACTTCCCTCAAATTCGTGCCATAGAAGTCAAACTGTCTCAAGGCGCTAAACCTGGCAAAGGCGGTGTACTGCCTGCCTCGAAAATCACGAAAGAAATTGCCGAAATCAGACATGTAAAGCTGGGCGAAGATGTGCTCTCCCCTGCTAATCATACAGCTTTTTCAAATATTCCTGAGATGCTTTCATTTATTGAGGATATCGCTGAAAGTACAGGTTTACCAGTGGGCTTTAAATCAGCGGTTGGTAAGCTAGAAATGTGGGAAGAACTGACAGATTTAATGTTGAAAACTGGAAAAGGACCAGATTTCATCACCGTAGATGGTGGCGAAGGTGGCACTGGAGCAGCACCTCCTGCATTTGCAAATCATGTAGCCTTACCATTTGTATATGCTTTTGCTGCAGTATATAAAATATTCGAACGCAAAGGACTTACAGGCAGAGTCGTTTTTATTGCCTCTGGTAAACTAGGCTTTCCCTCAAGTTCTTTAATGGCATTTGCCATGGGCGCTGACTTGATCAACGTTGCTCGTGAAGCTATGATGTCCATTGGTTGTATTCAGGCACAGGTGTGTCATACAAACACCTGCCCTGCTGGAGTTGCAACACAGAAGAAGTGGTTACAAAATGGCATCGACCCTACTTTGAAGTCTGAGCGCTTTGCCAACTTTGCCAAGACTTTGAGAAAAGAAATTCTCGAAATCTCTCATGCGGCAGGCTATGAACACCCTTGCCAGATGACGATGACTGATGTAGACATGAGTATGGGAGACAATAACTATACCACTACTTTGGAAGAAGTGTATAAATACAAGAAAACTCCCGTAGGCTTTGCCAACATGCAATCTTTGATTGATTGTGAGCATTTAGGTGGACAACATGCTGAACTTGTGCATTGAATTTATTTCTGAAAGTGAGTTATCTTTAACTGACCAATTGAAATTGACATGAGAAGATTATTTAGCATTCTTGTTATCGGCCTTTGCGCCTTGAACCTTTCGGCACAGACCAATTCGGAAATAGCTGATGAAAAACTTCAAGCCTTTGTCGAGAAAACCAAAGTACCCGGATTAAGCATCTCCATTTCTCAAAAAGGAGAGCTAGTCTATTCAAAAGGTTTTGGTTTTGCGGATAGAGAAAAGCAAATCCCTGTAGATCCATCTAAATCGAAGTTTCGGATTGGTAGTGTTTCAAAAACACTCACTGCAGCAGGACTTGCTCGTATTTATGAAGAAGGAAAAGTTGACTTAGACGCCCCCATTCAACGGTATGTACCCGTTTGGCCAGATAAAGGTGAAACTATTACCCTAAGGCTATTAGCAGGGCACTTGGCTGGTATTAGACACTACGAAAGTGGAGAATTCATGAGTCGTACTAAATATGAAGATGTTGTAGATGGGCTATCCATTTTCATAAAAGACCCTTTGATCAACAAGCCAGGCACGGAATACGCATACTCCTCCTATGGATGGAATTTAATATCGGTGGCTATGGAGAACGCAGCGGCACCTCAAGCAAGCTTTCTAACCAGTAAGAATTTCTTAAAGATAATGCAACAAGAAGTCTTCGATGCCCTTGAAATGAACAATACCGTACCCGACCATGCTGATCAATACATAGCCAACAGAACTGCTTTTTATCAAATGAAGGACGGTGAAGTAGTTGTTGCGCCTTATGTGGACAATAGCTATAAGTGGGCTGGTGGTGGCTTTGTTGGTACTACCGAAGACCTCTGTAAATTCGGACAAGCACACATGAAAGCTGGCTATCTAAAACAAGAAACGCTTGATGAATGGATGACTTCACAGAAAACAGTGGGTGGTAAAGAAACCGACTACGGTATCGGCTGGAGAACCTTCAAAAGACCAAGTGGAAACACCTTTTATGGTCATAGTGGTGGCTCGGTCGGTGGCATTACTTTCTTTATGATGCACCCAGAAACAGAAACTGTACTGGCTATAGTGGGGAATATGGACCCTCTCAGTTATGCTGGTCTGCAATACGAATTGATGGAAATGTTCATCAAATAGCAAAGGCCGCTTTGTTACACATACATAACAAAAAGAATCTGAAAATGTGACTTAAGTCACATTACTACTCATTTACATTATTGAAATTTAGGCCATGAAGGGAAAGATCATCAAGTTTTTGATGGTATGCCTAGTTTGCGCAGGCATCATTTTCGGTATTTCAATCTTAATAGAATACTTAAACTAATTGATATGAAAAATAACATGGGATCAATCGATCGAATCGTTAGAATCGTAATTGTAGCTGGCTTGGTTGCACTTTATTTTACTGATACTGTCACTGGCTTATGGGGAACTGTTGCCTTAGTAGCTGCGGGTATTTTTACATTAACAAGCCTTGTAGGTTTCTGCCCTATCTATGCCATTTTCGGTGTAAAAACCTGTAAAGTATAGTTTACGACTTATTGAATTAGAGGTCATTTCTATGAGATGGCCTTTTTTATTTCAATAATAACTAATATATTAGTTTTGTATTTAATTATTTAGTTGAACAACCCTCACTATGAAAAAACTATACCTATTATTAATGATTGCTGTTGTCGTCTCATGTGGAGACGCTGAAATGTTTGTAGAGCCCGAAGGAAGCGACTTCGAAGTCAAAGGAGTTATTGCAGAAGAACCTTCCAGCGATAAGATATTTTTGGTTGTTGAAAAAGACCCCACATTTCCTGGAGGTCGTGAAGCTTACAAAAAATTCCTTGATGAAAACCTCGTATATCCTGAAGAAGCCAAACTAAATGGCATAGAAGGAAACGTGTATTTAACATTCGTTGTAGATACAGATGGATCTCTATATGATTTCAAAGTCATCAAAGGTCCGGATAGTGGATTACGAGAAGAAGCACTTCGTGTATTTATGGCAGGGCCGAATTGGATACCTGGAATGCAAAGAGAACAAGCAGTCAAGACTAAAATAACTGTCAGAGTAGCCTTCCGATTAGACGAACATACTGGAAGCAGCCTAAATTGAAGAGCCTAAAGAAGTTGAAGAGATTGTCTTCGAAGAAAAAACAAAAAGCTAAGCCCAAAGTCAAAAACAAAAAAAGCCTCTTTAAGGAGGCTTTTTTTTTAAGCTAGTCTTGCAGCTTCCATTTCCTTTAACTCTCTCCTCAGAATCTTACCTACATTCGACTTAGGTAATTCGCCTATAAATTCAATGTATTTAGGCTTTTTGTAGCCTGTTAATTCTTCCTCACAATAATGCCTTAACTCCTCTTCGGTAAGCGAAGGATCACTTTTTACAACAAACGCCTTAACGCATTCGGTAGAATGCTTATCAGGTACACCAATAACAGCTACTTCTAAAACCTTCTCGTGGTCAGCAATCACATTTTCCACTTCATTTGGAAAAACATTAAAGCCAGACACGTTGATCATGTCTTTCTTTCGGTCAACGATCTTGAAGAATCCATCAACATCCATTTGACCAATATCACCAGTTCGGAACCAGCCGTCTTCGAAGAAGACGCCTTCGTTATCCTTTTTCCAATAGCCAGACATTACTTGCGGGCCCTTAATACAAATCTCCCCTACTTCTCCCTGAGCTAAATGCTTACCATCATCATCACAAATGGACAATGCCGTTGATGGTATCGGAAGACCAACAGTACCCATGCGATGCGTTCCATCTAAGGGATTACAACTTGCTACAGGAGATGTTTCAGAAAGCCCATACCCTTCTACCAAAGCTGAGTTGGTTTTCTCTTCCCAGTTACGTGCCACAAAGTCTTGAACGGCCATACCTCCCCCGATTGAGCCCTTTAAATGACTCCAATCTACTTCGTTGAAGTTAGGCTGATTGAGAAGCCCATTGAACAGGGTATTTACTCCTGTAAACAATGTGAACTGGTGTTTCTTCAATTCTTTGATAAACCCAGGCATGTCTCTTGGGTTGGTAATCAGTACATTCTTTGCACCAATGTGCATCATGAAGGTGCAGTTGACATTAAGCGCAAAAATGTGATACAGTGGAATAGCCGTAATCATCAATTCGGTTTGCCCTTTCTTAAGAAGTGGTGTAAACCAGCTAGCAATGGCGAATGTATGTGCTACCACATTACCATGTGATAAAGTAGCGCCTTTTGAAACGCCTGTTGTGCCTCCTGTATATTGAAGAAACGCTGTATCTGAAGATGTGACTGATGGCTTGGTGTATTTCAACCTAGCCCCCTTCTTCATTACATCTTTAAATTTTTTAGCCGTTGGTAAGTTGTAGGCTGGAACCATCTTCTTGACATTCTTCACTACAAAATTGACCAGTTTGCCCTTTACACCACCAAGTAAATCACCCAGCTCAGTCACGATAATATGCTCAATCTTAGTTTTCGGTAACACTTCTTCCAAACTACTAGCGAAATTCGCAATGATCACAATCGCTTTGACTTCCGCATCAATAAACTGATGTTCCATCTCGCGAGGTGTATACAATGGATTTGTATTTACTACAATGCAGCCTGCTTTTAATGCACCAATAAGTACGATGGGATATTGAAGGCAGTTCGGCATTTGAATGGCGATGCGATCACCCTTCTGAACTTTTACTTCGTTCTGTAAATAAGCAGCAAAGAAATCTGATTGAAGATTAATCTCCTGATAGGTCAACACTTTGCCCATATTTTCAAAAGCCTCTCGACTTCCGAAGCTTTTAAAGGCTTGGTTAAACAATTCAAGTAAATTCTCTGGTCTGTCTTCAGAAATCTCTGCTGGAATACCAGCTGGGTATTTATCGATCCACGGGTAAGTACTCATTCAATAAAATTTGGCTATCACCAAATATAAGAGAAATGACCATTTGAAAGTTGATATGAAATAAAAAACCCCAACCTAAATCAAGCTGGGGTTTTGCTGTAGGAGAAGGATTCGAACCTCCACAGAGTGATTAGGCCAATTGGCTTTATCTCAGAACCTCTACCCTCGAGAAAGGAGGGCACGGCTGCCTGTTTCGTCACCCTATAGTGTATCTCAATGCTGGAAGTCCGATTGCGAAGACGCCCATTATTGCTCATTACTAATCATACTAAAACATTGTTCGTTGAAAGCATTTATGCTCTAATCTTTAAATCATTTGCATCTCGAATGATATTATGCTGTAGGAGAAGGAATCGAACCTTCACGGAGAGATTAGCTTTACTTAGGTAGTTTAATTTATTTCTTATTCTCCACCCCCGGGAAAGGAGGGCACGGCTGCCTGTTTCGTCACCCTACATTTTGTCAATTGTTACTGTTTCTCGTTTGAAACTGTTTCAAATGTAATATAAACAGCGGTATTTATGTAATATCCGTAACATTTGAATATAATATTTACATTATAATTAATAATACATTATTTTTAATTCCATATCCATAATTTAAATACCGAATCATGCCTGATAATTACGAAATCGATAATGTAGATCTTAAGATACTCTCTCTTTTGCAGCACAATGCTAAAAAACCCTACACGGAAGTCGCCAAACAAGCTTTTGTTTCAGGCGGAACAGTGCATGTACGAATGAACAAGCTTGAAAAAATGGGGGTAGTCAAAGGAGCTTCACTTGATTTGAACCTTACTGCGCTCGGTTATTCTGTGGGTTCTTTTCTGGGTGTTTTTTTATCTAAGAGTTCTCTCTATGAAAAAGTAGCAGAACAACTCAAAAAAATACCTGAGATCACCTCAATCCATTATACCACTGGTAACTATAGCATGTTCGTGAGAATCTATGCGAAAAGCACCGATCACCTGAAAGACATTCTTCATGATAAGGTTCAAAAAGTAGACGGTATTGAGCGTACTGAAACCTTTGTGATATTAGAAGAAACATTAAGCCGCAGTATCGAGTTATCGTTGTAGTTGCAAGACTATTTTTTAATTATTAGTTTCTCGACCAGATCTATAAAAAAGACGTCCTGAAACCTTTCATTAAAGTTTTAGGTTGTACCTTTGTATTTGAAATCATTCTAAATAAGATTTGATGAGTAAAGACGACCAGATATTAGAAGAATTCACTTCAAAAGAGTACGAGTTTGGCTGGACAGTAGACTTAGAAGCAGACGAAGCTCCCAAAGGGCTAAACGAAGAAATCGTAAGGTTTATTTCTGCAAAAAAGGAAGAGCCAGAATGGTTACTAAATTGGCGATTAGATGCCTATAGAGCTTGGTTGAAGATGAAAGAGCCAGAATGGCCTAACGTTGACTATCCTAAGATTGACTATCAGGACCTGATCTATTACTCTGCGCCTAAAAAAGGTGCAACAAAAAAATCCTTAGATGAAATTGATCCTGAGCTTCTAGCCACTTTTGAAAAGCTTGGTATCTCATTAACGGAACAAAAAAGACTTACAGGTGTAGCTGTTGATGCCGTGATTGATTCGGTTTCAGTGGCAACTACTTTTAAAGATACTTTAGGCAAGCTTGGTATCATTTTCTGCTCTTTTTCTGAAGCAGTAAAAGAACACCCGGAATTAGTGAAAAAGCATATGGGCAGTGTTGTCCCTGTTTCTGATAACTACTTCGCGGCACTCAACTCAGCCGTATTCTCTGATGGTTCTTTTGCTTATATCCCCAAGGGAGTAAGATGTCCAATGGAGCTTTCTACTTATTTCCGTATCAATGCGGCAAATACTGGTCAATTTGAGAGAACACTAATTGTTGCAGATGAAGGTTCTTATGTCAGTTACCTAGAAGGCTGCACAGCGCCCCAGCGTGATGAAAACCAATTGCATGCAGCAGTAGTAGAAATTAAAACAGCAAAAGACGCTGAAGTAAAATATTCAACCGTTCAAAACTGGTACCCTGGTGACAAGAACGGCAAAGGAGGTATTTACAACTTCGTGACCAAGAGAGGCATCTGCGAAGGTGACAACTCTAAAATATCATGGACACAAGTTGAAACTGGTTCTTCTATAACTTGGAAGTATCCTTCTTGTATTCTAAAGGGAGATAATTCTCAAGGTGAGTTTTATTCTGTTGCCGTAACCAATAACTATCAGCAAGCGGACACTGGAACTAAGATGATTCACATTGGTAAAAACACCAAGTCGAGAATCGTTTCAAAAGGTATCTCAGCTGGCCATTCACAAAATAGTTATCGTGGACAGGTCAAAGTAATGAAACGTGCACACAATGCGAGAAACTTCTCACAATGTGATTCCCTGTTGATGGGTAGTAAATGTGGCGCGCACACTTTCCCCTATATAGACATAGAAAATGAATCGGCACATGTAGAACATGAGGCAACGACCTCTAAGATAGGTGAAGATCAAATTTTCTACTGCCAGCAGCGTGGTATCGATGAAGAATCAGCTGTAGCCCTGATTGTAAATGGATACGCGAAAGAAGTATTGAATCAATTACCAATGGAGTTTGCCGTTGAGGCTCAAAAACTTCTTGCCCTGACCCTCGAAGGTTCGGTTGGTTAATCAGACTCCAATTTTCAAAAAAGACAAAAGAGTAAAATGTTATCTATAAAAAATTTAGAGGCCAAAATTGAAGAGAAGCAAATTCTCCGAGGTATCAATTTAGAAGTAAAACCAGGTGAAGTACATGCTATTATGGGGCCTAACGGTTCTGGTAAAAGCACTTTAGCTTCTGTACTTGCGGGTAGAGAAGATTATGAGGTAACTGGTGGTGACGTAACCTTCTTAGGGAAAAACCTATTGGATATGGCCGCTGACGAAAGAGCTCGCGAGGGTATCTTCTTAGCTTTTCAGTATCCTGTCGAAATCCCTGGAGTAAGCACAACCAACTTCATGAAAACTGCCATCAACCAAGTGAGACAACACCACGGTGAAAAGCCACTCGATGCAGTTTCATTCTTGAAATTGATGAAAGAGAAAATGAAACTCGTTGAAATCAATCAGTCATTATTAAGCCGATCACTAAACGAAGGTTTCTCTGGTGGCGAAAAGAAGAGAAACGAAATCTTCCAAATGGCCATGCTAGAACCAAAATTGGCCATCCTTGATGAGACAGATTCTGGACTAGATATAGATGCACTAAAAGTTGTTGCAAACGGTGTCAATACACTCAAGTCGAAGGACAACGCTACGATTGTAGTAACGCATTACCAAAGACTATTGGATTATATAGTACCTGACTTTGTGCACGTATTATACAACGGACGAATTGTAAAAACTGGTACTAAAGATTTAGCACTAGAGCTAGAAGCAAAAGGTTACGATTGGATTAAAGAGGAGGCTGACGCAACTGTTTAAGTAATGGATAAATTATCAGGTCAATCTATTTTAGATGCGCTTGCTGGTAAATTTGAAGCCTTTGAAAAAAGCTTAAATGGCCAAAGCAAGTCTGCAATACATCAGGTGAGGAAAGATGCATTTAAAGCATTGAAAGAAAATGGTTTTCCGGCTCCGAAAGATGAAGAATACAAATTCACCAATCTTACGAAAGCCTTAGAAAAAAACATTGACTTTCAAACCGCTGCTACAACCCCATCGATCACTGCTGAGCAAATTGAAGGTGTTAAGATTCCCAATCTTGATGCATACAATCTTGTATTTATCAACGGTGAATTTTCAGCTGAAAACTCAGATCAATTCTCTCTTGAAGGATTAGAGATCAGTACTTTTAAGGAAGCCACAGCAAACAATACTAAGCTAGTCGCCAACTATTTTGGCACACAAGCGGACTTCCAAAAAGATGCATTTGTAGCCCTAAATACTGCCTTTAGCCAAAATGGGGCTGTCATTAGTGTGAACGACAATGTGATCATCGACAAGCCAATTGCGCTGTACTTTGTAAGTGACGGGTCTGAGAATCAGCCGATTTACAACACAAGAAACATTATCGTGATTGGCAAGTCTGCACAAGTAACTGTCTTAGAGAAATTCGATACGATTGGTGACGAGAAATCATTTACCAATGCTGTCAATGAAATCTTTATAGCTGAAAATGCACATGCAAAGTATTTCAAAATAGAGAACGATGCAGCAGCTACTTACCATATCTCAAATGTAAACGTAGCGCAAGACAGAAGTAGCCACTTCACAGCGAATACTATAGCGCTGAATGGGGCAATGGTTAGGAATAACCTCGACATCAAATTGAATGGTGAAGGCTGCGAATCTCACATGAATGGAATTTACGTCTTGGGCGGGAAAACTCATGTAGACAACCACACTACAGTAGATCATAAGATGCCTAATTGTTACTCAAATGAGTTGTACAAAGGCATCATGGATGACAAATCAAAAGGTGTCTTTAATGGGAAAATCTTTGTTAGAGAAGATGCCCAGAAAACGAATGCCTTCCAGTCGAACAAAAACATTCTAATGACCAATGATGCTACGGTAAATACCAAGCCTCAGCTGGAAATTTGGGCAGATGATGTAAAATGTTCACACGGATGTACTACTGGCCAGCTCGATCAGGATGCACTATTCTATTTACAGGCCAGAGGTATTACAAAAGAGCGTGCTAGAGCAATCCTTTTGCATGCTTTTGCAATAGACGTAATTGAAAACTTAGAGATTAAAGCGGTACAAGATTACGTAGAAGAGATTATCACAGCAAGATTAGAAAAGTAATCATGTCAAATACACTGATTGATACACATATCGATGTAGAGCATATTCGCAAAGAATTTCAGGTACTTCATCAAGAAGTAAATGGAAAGCCTTTGGTTTACTTTGACAATGCTGCCACAAATCAAAAGCCACAGCGCGTTATTGATGCATTGGTTCACTATTATCAAAATGATAATGCGAACATACACCGTGGAGCGCATACGCTAGCCGATAGGGCTACAGCAAAATTCGAAGAAACACGTAAAGCGGTTCAATCCTTTATAGGGGCTAATGAATCTGAAGAAATAATCTTTACCAAAGGGACTTCAGAAAGCATAAATCTAGTCGCTAGCTCTTGGGGAAGGAAATTCCTAAATGAAGGTGACGAAGTTTTGATTTCGACCATGGAACACCATTCCAACATCGTTCCGTGGCAAATGATCTGTAAAGAAAGAGGCGCTACCTTAAAAGTAATGCCGATTAATGAAGCCGGAGAGATCATCCTCGAAGAAGTTGACAAGCTATTAAGCGAAAAAACTAAAATGGTTGCCGTTAATCACGCTTCCAACACACTTGGGACCATTAACCCAATCAAAAAACTCGCAAAGATGGCGCATGCCGTTGGTGCTAAAATACTCGTTGACGGTGCCCAATCCACTTCTCACTTAGAAGTGAATGTGAAAGACGTTAACGTTGACTTCTTCGCTTCTTCTGCCCACAAGATGTATGGCCCTACAGGATTAGGTTTCTTGTATGGTAAAAGAAGTCTTCTTGAAAAAATGCCTCCTTACCAAGGCGGTGGAGAAATGATCAAAGATGTTTCATTCACTGAAACAACTTATAATGACATTCCCTACAAGTTTGAAGCAGGTACTCCAAGCATTGCAGATGTAATCGCTTTTAAACAAGCCATCGACTTTATTAATGAGTTGGGCAAGGAAAGTATTGCTGCTTATGAGCAAGAGCTACTTGCTTATGGTACAGCACAATTGATGCAGATTAATCGTGTTCGGATTATAGGTACGGCCAAAGAAAAAGTAAGCGTCATCTCGTTCGAGGTTGAGGGCATACATCACTTTGATCTAGGCATGTGGTTAGATGCGAAAGGTATTGCTGTTAGAACAGGGCACCACTGTACGCAACCATTAATGGACCATTATTGTATCGAAGGAACTACTAGAGCATCTTTTGCGGTTTATAACACTAAATCGGAGATAGACACTTTCGTGGTAGCATTGAAAGACATCATCACAAAATTTAAGTAATGAGCCAGACAGTCCAGCAAATTCAAGATGAAATCATTGATGAATTCTCTATGCTTGATGGAGACATGGAAATGACCATCAGCTATATCATGGAATTGGGGGAACAACTCCCTGAAATGAGTGAGTCTAGCAGAACAGAGGAGAATATTGTTAAGGGCTGTCAATCAAAGGTTTGGCTCCAAGCGAGCCTTGATAATGATAAGATTGAATTTCAAGCCGATAGTAATACGGCTATCACTAAAGGTCTAGTAAGTCTTTTAGTGAGAATTCTATCTGGAAAAAGCCCCCAAGAAATAATAGATGCCGATTTATACTTTATTGATAAAATGGGGCTAAACAGATTCATTGGTACGCAAAGGTCAAATGGCTTTGGGGCAATGATGAAGCAAATGAAAATTTACGGTTTAGCTTTTTCCACCAAAACACAAAACGCTTAAAATGGCTGATGGCATAAAAGAGAATTTGAGAGACGAAGTAGTTGCCGCAATTAAAACGGTTTACGATCCGGAGATACCCGTAGACATTTACGAGTTAGGATTGATATACGAAATTAATGTCTTCCCTGTAAATAATGTTTACGTATTGATGACGCTTACCTCTCCTTCTTGCCCAGCAGCAGAAGTTATTCCAGAGGAAACTAAGCAAGCAATCAAGAAAATAGAGGGCGTGAGCGATGTTGAAGTTGAATTAACATTCGATCCGCCTTATACACAAGATATGATGTCAGAAGAAGCTCAGTTGGAATTAGGCTTCATGTAAAAACAGAAAATAAAAACTAGAGATATGTACCCAGAACATTTATTAGTCCCATTTAGACAAGAATTGACAGAAGCAGGCTTTACAGAGTTAAAAACTGCAGAAGCCGTAAATGAGCACTTAAGCAACCTCAAAGGCACTTCATTGGTAGTGATCAACTCAGTATGCGGATGTGCAGCTGGAACAGCCAGACCAGGTGTTAAAATGGCACTTAAGCTTTCAGATAAGAAGCCAGATAATTTAACAACTGTTTTTGCTGGTGGAGATATTGAAGCAACAGCAAAGGTAAGAGAGTTTCACTTACCCTTCCCTCCTTCTTCACCAGCAGTAGCGTTGTTCAAGGATGGTGAGTTAGTTCACTTTGTAGAAAGACACCACATTGAAGGTAGATCTGCTGAAGTAATAGGAGGCCACTTAGCAGATGTGTTCGAAGAGCATTGCTAAAACCCTAAACAGTTAAGAATTACAAAGCCATCCTTAGCGATGGCTTTTTTTATGCCTATACTATTAAAAAACTTTACTGTTTGTACATATAACATCATGCCGTTGGCAGTCAATTGAAAGTTATTCGTACTCAAAATCAAGTATTAAGGCTATTTTGAAGGGTTTTTAGATTTGGTAGCTTCGTAAATGCAACCTATCATTGTTATACCCTAAACATCTGAGACTATTTAAACACTCAGTAAAATCCGAAAGAGGGTCTCCATTAATTTGGTGACCCTCTTTTTTGTAAGACACTTCACATGTCTCTTTAAACAAGAAGGGCGCTCAATGAGCGCCCTTCTTTTGTATGGAGTTACTAAGCTTATAAATCCAATCTGTAATATTTAACATTGCCATACTCCGTTAAGAAATCACTCGCATTCAATAACTTTCGTAAATGCTTATTCTTAGACTGTTGAAGTTTTCTGATCGGTGCCTCCAAAAGAAGCTCATCGTTCCCATCGTATACTTTGATAATTTGAAGGGGCTTAATTTCTTCGAACATTCCTTGTTCATCAAAAACCAATATTGGCTCATAGGCCTCAATATCCAATTCTTCCTTAATACAAGAAATCAATTCACTAGCTTCTTCCTTCGTTAACCTCGCCATATCCTCAATTGGATTTGCAAGTACCATTGTGCTGATTCCGACAATAATTCCGATTACTAGAATAAATCGTCTCTTTAAATTGCTTAAGTTTTTTAATGTTATCGAGTTCATGACCTTGTTGTTAAATTTTGAGTTTTGATCCTTTTATGTTGCTGACCAAGGCAACAGACCTACCACTCTTTTACCAATCGCTATGCCAAAAATTCTATACCACTCATTTTTAGATAGTTACAATATATGTAGTAATCAAACATAGCTCAAATATGTACATTTTCGTACAGGAAATTTACAATTATGATACAGTGTAACAAAACTTCCTATTATTCGTCAAGGCATAAAAAAACCCCGACAAGTCGGGGTTTTCTCCATTTTAAAATTGCACTTTTAATCTAGAGTGATTGTATGATAAAAGCTTCTGCCGTTTGCAGTAAACTGAATATTATATTTTCCGGATGACAATTTTGAAACATCGTATCTTTTCAAAGAACTGTCTCCTGCTTCTACTTTATCCTTGAAGGCTACGTCACCATATTGATCTAACACGGTAACTTTCATCCCATCCTCCGACTCACCGAAGTAAATTTTCATCGACTCTCCACTATGCTTTACAATTGGCTTCTGGAATAACTGATCACTACCGATCTTTATAGTTGCTGAACTGGCAGTCACTTCAATCGACATGATCTCAAGTGTCTCGTCATTTTCGATTTCTAACTGTAATTCTCCTTTTTCCAAAAGAGACAAGTTGAATACCTTCCCATATTGATTCGCGTCAGCTATATCTTCGAATAACAATTTACCATGCTCATCTCGTAAAGAAATATGAGTCCCTACTTTGATGTTGTTCATATTTAAGACAACCGCTCTTTGATTTTCAGTTGACATAGAAATTTCTCTTCCTGATTCGTTAGCTGAAGCCAAGAATCCACTAGCCAATAAAACGATGGCTGCTACTGTTTTTGTGATTTGCTTTTTCATGTTCGTTGTTTTTGAGTTTTTGTTGTATTTGATCTTCATAAGTCTTCGCATTAACCTTTGTGCGAATTCTTATTCAAATGAACGCAGGTTTTGAACTGGGTTTGTCACGAAGTAGTAAACGAATGTCACAAGATGTCACAAACGCATCTTAAGTTGTAAAAGGCATCATAAAACTGCGAAAAAGAACCTTCATAGGCCATCTTTAAAGGTTGCCATTGACCGAAACAAAAAAATATCACAGATGATAACAGTTTATAATGAACAAATCCTCCCAACCCCTTGTTAAACCACTGTTAAAGCAATAGATAGTGGTAAGCACACTTCTTACTCATTTAAATCATCACAAATGAAAGTAGCGGTTTATAGAAAGGAGCATTTTAATGCTGCCCATAGATTAAACAATCCGAATTGGTCGGAAGATAAGAACGAAGAGATTTTCGGTAAGTGTAATAACAAGTATTACCACGGACACAATTACGAGATCATCGTAAAGGTAAGCGGTGAGCCTGACCCAGATACGGGATATGTCTATGACATGAAGGTGCTAAGTGATATGATCAAAGAGAATGTTTCAAACAAATTTGATCATAAGAACCTAAACCTAGATGTTCCAGAGTTTGAAAACCTAAACCCCACGGCTGAGAATATTGTAGTTGTGATTTATAATATCCTAAGAGAAAAGATTGAGTCTGAACTCGATCTGAAAGTAACATTATATGAAACAGAACGAAACTATGTTGAATACCCAGCTTAACGGTTTGACAGTAGAAGAAATTGGTGATGAGCATATAGGTACAAGTTATGATACCCCGCTCAAGGAAGACGCATTCGATATGGATGATGATCTCAAAATGAATTTAATCGAAGATAAGTTCAGGGACATCATGGAGATTATGGGTCTAGACCTCACGGATGATAGCCTGAATGGCACTCCTAAAAGAGTAGCCAAGATGTACATCAAGGAAATATTTAGTGGGCTTAACCCAGCTAACAAACCAAAAATTGCGCTCTTCGAAAACAAGTATCAATACAATGAGATGCTTGTTGAGAAGGATATCACTTTCTACTCTAATTGCGAACATCACTTTGTTCCAATTATGGGAAAAGCTCATGTGGCTTACATTTCAAGTGGGAAGGTGATTGGCTTGTCGAAGATCAATCGCATCGTGGATTATTATGCAAGAAGACCTCAGGTTCAAGAGCGTTTGACAGTACAAATAGCTAACGAGCTCAAAACTATTCTAGAAACAGATGACGTTGCTGTAATCATTGATGCTGAACACTTATGCGTATCCTCTCGAGGTGTACAAGACGTTAATAGTAGCACGGTAACGGCTCAATTTGATGGTAAATTCAAAGAAGAAGGCACTAAAAATGAGCTCTTAACCTACATTAGTAATAAATTGAGATAAGTCAATAAATTCAAAAAGGGCTTTTCAAGTGGATTGAATGGATTATTGTCAAATCAATCCACTTGATTTTGAATTCTTAATCATTCATTCATTTTAAAAGATTACCTTTGCGGCTTCAATTAGAAAGCATACATGCAAAGCATCAGAAACATTGCCATTATCGCACACGTTGATCATGGCAAAACAACTTTAGTAGATAAGATCATTCACGTTTCTAAACTGTTTAGAGACAATCAAGAGTCAGGTGATCTCATCCTTGACAGTAATGATCTTGAACGTGAAAGAGGCATTACAATTCTTTCAAAAAATGTATCTGTCGTTTACAAAGGCGTTAAGATAAATATCATTGACACTCCTGGTCACGCAGACTTTGGAGGAGAAGTAGAAAGAGTACTTAGAATGGCCGATGGCGTACTACTTTTGGTAGATGCTTTCGAAGGCGCTATGCCACAAACTCGTTTTGTACTTAGCAAAGCACTAGCCCTTGGATTGACTCCTATTGTAGTTGTCAATAAGGTCGATAAAGAGAACTGTCGCCCTGACGAAGTACATGAGCAAGTGTTTGACCTCATGTTCAACTTAGACGCTACTGAAGAGCAATTAGATTTCGAAACCATGTATGGTTCTTCGAAAATGGGATGGATGAGTGACGACTGGCAGAAGCCAACTGACACAATTACTCCCTTATTAGATAAAATTATTGAAGTGATTCCTGAGGCTCCATCGCCAGAAGGTATTCCTCAGTTCCAGATTACATCATTAGATTATTCTTCATTTGTTGGTCGTATTGCGATTGGCCGTGTATACCAAGGCAACCTGGAAGAAGGCAAATCAATGGGCTTAACGAAAGCTGACGGATCTGTTCAGCGTGTAAGAATCAAAGAATTACAGGTTTTTGAAGGACTTGGTAGAAAGAAAGTTGCATCAGTAAAAGCTGGTGACTTATGTGCCATTGTTGGTCTTGAGAACTTCGAGATTGGTGATACACTGACTGATTACGATAACCCTCAGCCACTCAAGCGTTTGAGCATTGATGAGCCAACGATGAACATGCTTTTTACCATTAATAACTCTCCGGGGTTTGGTAGTGAAGGTAAGTTTGTGACTTCTCGTCATTTGAGAGATCGTTTGGAGAAAGAAACTGAAAAGAACTTAGCACTTCGCGTAGATGCTACTGATTCGGAAGACAAATTCTTAGTCTATGGACGTGGTATTCTTCACTTGTCAGTATTAATAGAGACGATGAGACGTGAGGGCTACGAATTGATGGTAGGCCAACCTCAAGTAATCTACAAGGAAATTGATGGTAAAAAATGTGAGCCAATTGAGACGCTAGTGGTTGATGTTCCTGAAAGTGTTTCAGGTAAAGTAATCGAGTTAGCCACGCAACGAAAAGGTGAGTTGAAGATCATGGAGCCGAAAGGCGACCAACAACATCTTGAGTTCGAAATCCCTTCTCGTGGATTGATTGGTCTGAGAAACAATGTACTGACTGCCACTGGCGGTGAAGCTGTAATGAATCACAGATTCAAAGAATATCAGCCTTTCAAAGGTGAGATGAGAGGAAGAAGTAACGGTTCTCTAATTTCTATGGGCAATGGTCCTGGAACACCTTTCTCTATTGATAAACTCCAAGACAGGGGTATCTTCTTCGTTCCTCCTGGGGAAAACTTATATACCGGTCAGGTGATTGGAGAGCATAATCGTGAAAACGATATTGTTGTCAACATTCAGAAAGGAAAGCAATTGACAAACATGAGAGCTTCAGGTTCTGATAGTAACTCGAAGATTGTTCCTCCAAGATTGTTCTCTTTAGAAGAAGGAATGGAATACATCCAAAAAGATGAATACCTAGAAATCACTCCTGAAAGCATCAGAATGAGAAAAATCTGGCTAGACGAGCACACAAGAGCAAAAATGTCTAAAGCTTAAACCTAGTTTAGCATACAAAATAAAGGAGCGAATTGATTCGCTCCTTTTTTGTTTCCAGGCATCCTATCAAAATCACGTATGTCCAATTAAATATTGAACGTGCTAATTAATTATTAACAAACTACTTAGTCCTTTAAGGCTCATCGCTTAACTTATACTTAAGATGGAAAGCCTATGAAAAAGATACTTGTTCTGACCGGAGGCGGGGATTGCCCTGGTCTTAATGCTGTGATTAGAGGTATTGTCAAAAGAGCCACACAAGAAGGTGAAGTGGAAGTCTATGGAAGCATAGAGGCATATAACGGACTGCTTCGAATACCACAGGAAATCGTACAATTGACTAATAAAAGTGTTGGTGGTATTCATGTAAAGGGAGGAACGATTATTGGCACAACCACCAAAGGTGGCCCTTTCGGTTTTCCCACCTTACAAGAGGACGGTCAGTGGATTATGAAAGATCGTTCTGATGAAACTGTTGAAATCATTAAAGCAATGGGGTTCCATTGTGTCATTAGCATTGGAGGAGACGGTTCACAAAGCATCAGTCAACGATTATATGAAAAAGGAATGCCTGTTATTGGTGTCCCTAAGACTATCGACAATGATCTATCTGCGACAGACTATACTTTTGGCTTTCAAACAGCCGTACAAGAAGCTACAGATGCGGTTGACAAATTAGTTTCTACTGCTGAGAGTCACCATCGCGTCATGATTCTTGAGGTAATGGGACGCAGCGCTGGATGGATTGCATTGCATGCTGCAATAGCGGGTGGAGCAGAGGTTTGCCTCATTCCTGAAATCCCCTATGACATTGAAATAGTGAAACAACGTATAGACTCTCGCTATAATGCTGGGAAAGGATTTGTTATTGTGGTTATTGCCGAAGGTGCTACCCCTAAGGATGGCACTATCACAGCTAAATCAAGTGATGAAGTAGGGTATGAAAATGTACGGTTGGGTGGAGTGGCTTATCAATTAAGTCAGCAATTGAAAGACCAAGGTTGTACTGCTGATATACGAGAAACCGTTTTAGGTCATCTACAACGTGGCGGTTCGCCTAACGCCTTTGATCGCATCCTTGCCACGCAATATGGTGTGAAAGCTATAGAACTAGCACTTGAAGACAAGTTTGGACAAATGGTGTCTTTTAAAAATAACGAGATTGGTCATGTTTCATTGAAAGAAGCTACATCTGCTTATAACAATGTAGACCCTGATTGCTATATGGTAAAAGCTGCTAAAGGCATTGATATCTCCTTTGGTGATTGATCTGATCTACCTACTATTTATTCAAGTCAAGAATATCCTCCACACGATAGTACTGAAAGGTCTTGTTATCCGACATGGCAACGAAGATGCCTTTACTGAATGTACTATTGAAATTCACATTGCTGATTTCTGATCCATCACTTTCGTTGGTAGAAACATAAACGGTTTTGATTAAATCATGCTGATGTGGGTTGTCAATACTCCCCTCTCTCGCAAATATTTGAAAAGCATTGGCTTGCTGATCAGATACTAGAATGAAGCCTTTACCATTTCCATTGTCATAAATAGAAATGCCTTCATTATCTTCTTTAAAGACTCCAGTACCGAATAGCGCTAGTTCTTCATTTCCCATTGATGGATCTGCATAATATTTCCTGACGCCAACACTTTCATCAGAATAATAGATGTATCCTAGTTCATGGTCTACTGCTATTGATTCAATCTCGTTTAGACCACTGTATTGTCCAAACTTCCTTGCTAATGTGGCTGTAATGCCCCCGTTTTCATCGGCACCTAATCTATACTGCCACAAATATGTCCCATCGGTTGGCCCCGTCTTTCTACCGATAATGACAAAGGCAGCATTATCGCTTGGTCGCTTATACATTGAAACCCCCATTAGGTCTCGATACATTGGCTCAGTCTCTCCTTCGAACATTGGAATACCTCCACCATCTATGGCCTTCATATCAGGTAGTGAGAAGATTCTTAGATTATGTGTAAGTCGCTCTCCAGTCACGGCAATATCCATGGTATCATTACCAATGACTACTCCTTGAGCAAGGTCTACATTGTTTGGTCTTTGAAGGCCTCTAACTACTTTGTCTTGCACTATTTTACCCTCTAGATCAAATACATAAAGTGCTCCATCTACGTTCTTATCCGTGCCTATTATTAAGCTTTTCGAAGGGTCTTCTTGATTTACCCAAATGGCAGGGTCGTCCGTATCATAAATTACAGGCTCAGTGACAATAATTGGTTTAACCCTGTCGGTAACGGTATCCTGTTTGCCACCACAAGACATTAAAGCAATCATCAAAATCAAGAAGGTGCCTCCTTTTACATTAATCATATGTGATTTCTTAAGAAGTGGCCACCTCCACCTCAACTATTGATCAAACGGCTAAGACCGAATTTTTATTTGAAAATATCAAACTTCAAGCCTGCGTTAATTCTGGCGTTATAGTATTCTCTCTGCATGGTCCTTGAACTCACACCTTGATAATACCTTAACTCTTGATTGGTCAAGTTATTCACTTCAAAGAAGAATCTCCAGTTTGGTTTAAATGCATAAGAACCATTGAGATCTACGAAAGTTTGCTTATCGTAAAAACGATCTTCGAATGCGTCTCCACCTAACTCATCGACATAGTCACTCGCGTAGTTCAATGATGCTCTTAGTACTAGTTTGTCAGTTTCGTATGACAACGATGCGTTAAACATGTTTTCAGCAGTACCAGGCAAGGACAAGTCATCACCCTCTCTTCCTTGGATACCCGAAGTATTAGATTGCGTGTACGTATAGTTTAGATAGATACCAAGTCCTTTCCAGATTTGACGCTGAAGAGAAACTTCAAGTCCGTAAACCTCAGCAGTTCCACCGTTTTGGTTAGTAGTGAACTGAAGGTTGTTACCAAACTGAGGATCATTAAAACCTTCTTGACGCTGCTCATAAATGAAATTAGAGATGTCTTTGTAGAACATACCGCCTGAGACAATACCAATGTTCTCAAAGTAGTTCTCATACATTAAGTCGAAGTTCGTTGATGTTGCCGCCTCCAAATTTGGGTTACCTCTTACTAACTGATCATCATCAGGACTGAACTCTGCATACGGTACTAAGTCATAGTAATTAGGTCTTGCAATCGTATTGGTATAAGCAAATCTTAAAATAGAGAACTCGCTAAAGTTATAATTTAAGTGAAGTCCTGGCATAAAATTAGTATAGCTCTGGGTTGCTGTCTCTTCAGTGAAAGTATCATTATCAACATCAAAAAGGAATCCAGAGTACACTAGGCTGGTTGACTCTAAACGCAAACCGACAATTCCAGAGAACTTATCACTCAACTCAATGTCTGCCATGGCGTAAACACTAAATATATCTTCATCTGCAGTGTAATTACCTGAGATATACTCACCCAACTCATCAGACTCATCGAATAGAGATGGATTTCTTAGGTCCAAACCTCCTAGAAACTCTGGAGTAGCAAATGTTCCAATCCTGTACTGACTCCCTGCTAAATAATCAGCATTAGATATATCGGCATTGGCTACATCACCTAATGTTGCACCAAAGGCATTTTCGTCAACTGGCTCGTATGAAAAGAAAGAGTTAGTCCTCACCTTTTTCTTTGTTCTCAGTCGAGTACCAAATTTTAAGATAGTGCTATTAGAGGCCGGTACCGTAAAATCGATACGGCTATTGAAATCCTCATCATATGTGTCTTGAAACTCTTCTGTAATTTCATTGAATCCAAGATTTAAATTATCCACTGGGTTAGCTAAAAGTGCTAAAGGGAATCCTGGATCTCTTAAATCAAGGTTAACAGATTGTCCACTTTGACGGTAGCTCATATATCTCTCATTCGGTCTTTCTTCAGATGCTTTTGCATAAGAAGTAGACCAGGTCATTTTCAACTTATTTAATTGATGCTCTCCTCTCAGCGTTAAGTTTCTGTTTCTCTGATCTTCGAGCCTTCTGTTATCAACCCTATCGTTATCAATTCCGCCTTTGGTTTGGAATTCAACTCTTGCTGGGAAATTCCACTGATTGGGACCTATGGAAACATCATCTCCATCATCAAAAGCATCATCGATACGTGATACTCTCATTCTATATCTAGTTTCCCAATCATCTCTCCAGTTATAAATTCCTGAAAGGAATATTTTGTTATCCTTATTGATTTCATAGTCCAAGGCCAGATTGAAACTTCTTCTGATTCGCTGCACCTGATAATCTCTGATGTCAAATTCTTCAATAAGTGCTTCGCCATTATCTCCTTCGAACCAAACCGCTTCAATATTATTAGAGCCTAGATTGTGGTTATTGTAACTGGCAGAAAATAGAGCCCCTAGCTTGCCTTCTGCGAAACGATCAGAAACAATCATACTTCCAGTCCAAATCGGTTTATTAGAAAGAAAATTATAGCCTGAAGCTAACGTACCTGATATACGTCCTCCTTCCGGAGCTGAACGGGTGACTAAGTTTACAGATCCGCCAATTGCATCAGTATCCATGTCCGGAAGTACGGCTTTGTTTACTTGGATCGTTTGAATTAAATCTGACGGAATTAGGTCGAGCTGAACATTTCTGTTACCTCCTTCAGCAGAAGGAACCCTTTCACCATTCAGCATGACCGAATTTAGTTGAGGCGCAAGACCTCTAATGATAATATTACGAGCCTCACCTTGATCGTTCTGAATAGTAATACCTGGAATTCTCTTTAGCGCATCTCCAATGTTTGCATCAGGAAATCGACCGATTTGATCGGCTGCAACTACATTTGTGATGTTGGCATTAGATCTTTGCTGATTCAAAGCCTTGGCCTGGCCTTTCAATCGATCACCCAATACTATAATCTCGCCTGCAGCGTCATAGCCCGGCTCCATTTTCATATCGGCAACGGTAGTTTCGCTTTCAGCAACATCAATTGTCTTTTCTACCTTTTTGTATCCGATAAAACTGAATGATATCTTATGTGAACCCACAGGGACTTCAACCAAAGTATAATATCCATTAGCATCTGTTGGAAGACCTTTTCCAATAGCTTCAATTACTACACTAGCACCTGGTAATGGTAATCCAAGTTCGTCAGTTACTCTCCCTTTTACAACGCCTGTCTGGGCATAGCCAAATTGCACGAGTGCAAAGAGCGTTAATAAGATAGCTAAGGTCTTTTTCATGGATTTTTAAATTTTATCCAAAGGTCTTAACTACTGTCGACTTAAACGCTTTGCCTATTTTAAGAAATTGTAAATAATTAACAGTTACAGTTACGATGAAAAGAAGAAATCATTAGGTGTGTTAACTCATTGTTAACAAAAAAGCACAAACATCTAATTATCAGACATTTGTGCTTATCATTATTATTTATGTAGATCGAAAGAATTATAAATCAATTCGTTTCAGTTGTCTTTTCGCTTTCCAATAGCCCCAAAGTATCTTGGGGCTTACGACTTTTTTCCTCTACCGGCTTCTAGCATGTCCCACATCGCTTGAGGTACCTTTTCTAGGTGACTAAATTCACCTGCCCCCATGAGCCATTCTCCACCATCAATCGTCACTACTTCTCCATTTACATAAGCAGAGAAATCTGACATGAGATAAGCAGCTAGATTGGCTAGTTCTTGGTGTTCTCCTACCCTGCCTAAAGGCACGAGTTTCGCTGGATCGAATTTATCAATCAAGTCTCCTGGTAATAATCTACTCCAAGCGCCCTCAGTAGGAAATGGTCCTGGAGCAATTGCATTGAGTCGAATATTATACTTAGCCCATTCCACAGCCAGAGAACGTGTCATGGCTAATACACCAGCTTTGGCGCATGCCGAAGGCACCACATACCCTGAGCCTGTCCAAGCATAGGTAGTGACTATGTTCAGCACTGTACCTCCTTGTTTAGCAGCAATCCATTTCTTTCCTAAAGCCAAGGTGAAGTTGGTACTGCCTTTTAATACTATATCTATTATAGTATCGAAAGCCCTATTGGATAGTCTTTCGGTAGGACTCACAAAATTTCCGGCTGCATTATTCAAAAGGCAATGAATTTGCCCAAAGCGCTCTTCCGTCTTTGCCAGAACATTTTCTACTTGGTCGTAATTTCTAACATCACACTGGATGGGTAAAACCTTCCCTCCCGTTTCAGCTTCTAATTCTTGGGCGGCTTTCTCCAAGACTTCCATCTTACGACTGGTTATCACCAAATTAGCTCCAAGCTCTAGGAAATATTTACCCATCGCCCTCCCAAGACCAGTGCCTCCACCAGTGACTATTATTGTTTGTCCTTTTAGGGCGTCATCCCTTAGCATTCCATCAGTTCTCATAAACAAATCATTAAATACAGGCGTTTAAGATAGAAAATATTATGCATGCAGCATAGCATTTCTAGCGCTTGACTTCTAGATAACTCGTGACAATCTCATGTGAATTTTTCATATTTGTACAACTCAATTCTCCTCTATGACCACTTTTTTGAATAAAACGGCCTTATTATCTCTTCTTTTGATCTTTCTGACTTCTTGTGTAGCCAAAAAAGATTTTGACTCAGTGGTGGGCGAAAAGAACGCTTTGGAGAATGATAAAACTAGACTCCAAGAACAACTTGCTGTTCTAGGTGAAAAAGCTAGTCGTCTTGAAGTTCAGGTCGAAGACCTTAAAGGAAAGAACACAGCAGTTCAAAGTGATTTTGATATAGTAAGCAAAGAGCTCAAAAATGTTCAAGGCGAGTATAGCCGCATCAAACAACTGTACGACAATCTATTAACCAATAGCGGTCAATTGAATACTGACCTTGCGCAGCAGCAGCAGCGGCTCTTAGCCATCGAGGACGACTTAGAAATTGAAAGAAAGAAAAACGAAGAATTAGCCTTAGACCTCTCAAAACGTGAAGCCAAGGTGGCTGAGTTGGAAAGATTGATCTCAGAAAAAGACAAAGCTGTACAACTATTGAAGAAACGTGTCACTGATGCGTTGCTCAATTTTCAAGCAAGTGACCTATCGGTTGAAGTGAAGAATGGAAAAGTCTATGTGTCACTTGCAGAAAAATTACTCTTCAACTCTGGAAGCACCAAAGTAGATGCAAAAGGTGAAAGTGCTTTGAAACAATTGGCAGTCGCCCTAAGCGGGAACACAGACATTAACATCATGGTTGAAGGACACACCGATAACGTGCCTCTTTCTGGATCTGGAAAATACAGTGACAACTGGGACTTGAGTGTTATTCGAGCCACTTCGATCGTAAGAATCTTAATAAACAATGGAATTAGCTCAGAAGTAATTACTGCTGCTGGACGTGGTGAATTCTCTCCCGTGGCAGAAAATACTTCGGCCGAAAACAAAGCTTTAAACAGACGAACAGAGATTGTTCTTACTCCGAAATTGAATGAGTTATTTCAACTCTTAGAATCTTATTAAACAATTCACCGGACTTTTTAATTCTACAGTAATGCTAGTCAAAAATGAATTTGAGGAATACTCTGTTGAGGAGTTAGAGGTAAAGATAAAAAAGTTCAAGAAGCTACGGACCACACTAATGAGCTTTGCGGCTGTCATTGCCGCTGCCGTAGCGATCTACTCTTTTGTCATTAATAGCTCCGATGGGTATGCCCTAATCCCCATTGTTCTTATCGTAGGATTTGTTTACCCACTCTGGGCATTTGGAAACCTGACTAGAAATGCACAACGCGAAATTGACAGCAGGGCCTAAACTAACTGGTGTTAAAACACACCAGAAGCACTTTCCATTAATTGAGCACAAAGCAAGGCTCCGTACGTACCCAATGCATACCCTAACACGGCCAGTAAAACACCCACTGGTGCCAATGCAGGACTAAATGCTGAAGCGACCACGGGTGCCGAAGCTGCCCCGCCAACGTTGGCCTGACTTCCCACAGCCACAAAAAAGAATGGAGCCCTTATTATTTTTGCCACCACGATCATAATGATCACATGGAATAACATCCAAGTGATTCCGATAGCAAACAGTCCAAGGTTATCAAATATCTCTCCTACGTTCATGCGCATACCGATGGTTGCTACAAGAATGAAAATGAATACGCTGCCTAAACGAGAAGCGCCTGCCCCTTCGTATTTTCTCATTTTAGTAAATGATAGACCAACGCCTATGGTAGTAGCAATGACAACAAGCCAGAAAAAACCTGAGGTTAATGACTCAAGACTATACTTCGATAACCATTCGCGCCTGGCTTCCATGAGAGGTGCAATGACATCTGCTCCCCAATGTGCCAAAGCCGTTCCGCCAAAAGCGATAGCAAGAATCGTCATAACTTCTGAAAGTGTTGGGATTTTGGCAATACTGGCTTGATAATGTTCTACTCTATCCCTTAAATCGTCAATGGCTGTCGTATCAGATTTGAGCCACTTATCTACTTTTTCAGTTTTACTTGCCCCATATAAGAGAAAGCCTGTCCATATGTTAGCACAGATCACATCTACGACAATCATGGTGGCAAATAGCTTATCACTGACACCAAATATCTCTTTCATTGAGGCTTGATTAGCACCGCCGCCAATCCAACTTCCTGCTACTGTTGTCAAGCCTCTCCAAACCTCTTCTCCACTTCCTACATTAAGCACTTCAGGAGCAATTGCAGAGATTAGAAGGATAGCTAAAGGTCCACCTAGAACAATACCAATGGTGGCAGCAAAAAACATAATCACAGCTTTAGAGCCTAGGTTGATAATTCCTTTTATGTCTATACTTAGGCACAGCAACACCAAACTGGCTGGCAGCAAATACCTTGAAGCAACAAAGTAAAGGTTCGAATCCTCACCTGAGATGAGTCCTAATGGCCAATTGAGGAGGCCTGGTAAGAAATAGCATAATAGAATGCTTGGCACATAAGTGTAGAACTTCTTCCATTTCGGATTAGAAGAGGATGAAGTATGAAATACTGCGGCAACTATTATAATAAGTAGACCGAGTACTATTGCGTCATTAGTAAAAAATGGTTCCATGCAGTAGCTTTCGAAACACCAATAATAAGTGTTTTTCCTGAAAGATGTCAGTCATACTTGTAGCCCACTCCCTTATCCTCTTCCAATGCTACCCCTAGCCCCAATACCAAACGATTAACAAAATTAAAATATGCAATTACCAATGATGCATCCAGAATGGCTCTCTCTTCTAAGCCCAGTTTCTTTAATGGCCTTAAGTAGTCACTTTCTTTGACGTCACTGGGTGATGAAGTGAGGTTGAATGCGTAACCGCACAAGAGTGCATCTATTTTGGATAATTCAACAGATTTATAGTCGAGCCAAAGCTGCGCAACTTTTTCTTCATCCTTCCAAAAGTGATTGAGAGCCGCTCCATGGTGTACCTGACAATATTCACAGTTATTAGCTGCAGATACCACTACGGCAATCATTTCTCTCTGATAACGCTTCAAGGGAGACTTGCCGAACATTATCGTCATGTATAGCTCCATGTGATCAATGATCGACTTTGGATTAAGACTTTGGATTTTATGAACCTCCGCCAGCTTTCCTCGAGTTTTTAATAAGTGATCATAAACTTCTTTCAATTCACCTTCTGCCTCCGAGTGTTCTATCACTTTTATAAACGCCATTCTGATAATTTTAAATTGAAATTACCTTTTTGATAGGATTTGCCTGTCTGGCAGAGGACTTTTTTTGATGAATAGCAAGATTGGGAAACAAGAATCCCATATATTCGATTTTTTAAATAATTTAAGAATGGCACCTAGAGGAGGTTTTTCAAGTAGAATAGGTTTTATCGCAGCAGCTGCTGGATCTGCAGTTGGTTTAGGTAATATTTGGGGGTTCCCCTATGAAGTTGGTGAAGGTGGAGGTGCAGCGTTTGTTGTCATCTATCTCTTCTTTTGTTTCATTTTATGCTTCCCCGTTATGGCAACTGAAATTGCTATCGGTAGGAAGACCCAGCTTAACCCTGTTGGTGCATTCAATGCCTTAGGGTACAATAAATGGAATTGGATTGGTAAAATGGGTATCCTCGCGGGTGTGCTTATTCTTTCATTTTACAATATTATTGCAGGCTGGGCTTTCGGTTATATCCTTGAAATGATTGCCGGTAACTTTGCCATTGCCGATGAGTTTGGTGAATACATCAAAGATGTAATCAAAGTTGGTGCCTATGGTGCCGTATTTATGGGGACCACTGCCTATGTAGTCTCTAAAGGGATTTCTGGTGGTATTGAAAAAGCCGCAAAACTCCTAATGCCAACACTCATTATCATGATGCTGGTGATTGTCGGTTATTCAATGACGCTACCAAACGCTTCGGATGGACTTAAATTTTACTTAGTTCCTGACTTCACTAAGCTCAATGCCTCAGTTATTTACAATGCCATGGGCCAAGCTTTCTTCTCACTTTCGTTGGGAATGGGTGCTTTAATTACCTACGGATCCTACGTAAGCAAAAAAGAAAACATTGTCAGTGCAGCTGCTTGGGTTACACTAGCTGATGTTGGTATAGCCTTAATAGCAGGCTTAATGATTTTCCCACTCATCGGTTTCATGAGTGGTGGAACCATGGAAGGCGCAGGGCGTGGACCTGGACTTATATTTGTCACACTCCCTCAAATCTTCGGTAACATCGGTGGTACGTTAGGCATAGTAGCCGGTACCACTTTCTTTGTTTTACTATGCTTTGCAGCCCTTACCTCTACCGTTTCTTTACTGGAAGTACCAGTGTCTTACGTAGTAGATGAGTTGAAAATCAAAAGAAAACGTGCTGTCTGGTTAGTTGCAGGAGTTATCTTCTTAGTAGGAATTCCTTCTTTATTGGGTAATGGATACTCAGACTTCTTCAGTAATAGCTTCACGACTTATAAAGCGGGAGGAACTGACACAGACTTCTTATCCCTGATCGCTGCTATCGCAAATGACACACTATTACCATTGGGTGGTTGTATGATTTCTTTCTTTGCAGCTCACGTTTGGAAGAAGCACAACCTAGATGATGAATTAGCACAAGGAGCTCCTAGTTACAAAGGATCATTCGTACAGAAGTATCTCAACTTTGCAATCAGCTACTTAGCGCCAATCGTACTTGGAGCACTATTCATTTTAACGGTACTCTTTAAGTTCTTTGGGATAAGTATCCTCTAATCTGAGAAGTTTTTAAGATATTGACCCCGACTTGTCGGGGTTTTTTTATGCGCAAAACTTTAAGTTTTACTTTCCTATTGTTATTCAGTCAATTCGGCTTTACTCAGATCGAGTTAATCGAAGGCAGAGCATATGCCGCCAAAAGAACTGTTAGTGAAATGTCTATTGATGGGAACGGAAGTGAAGCATCATGGCAAAAGGCATCATGGAGCGAATACTTTGTAGATATCGAAGGAAGTAAAAACCCCAAGCCCTATTATAAGACACGCGTCAAAATGCTTTGGGACGATAATTTTTTCTATTTCTATGCCGAAATGGAAGAACCTCATATTTGGGCCAAGCTTACCGAACGGGATGCTGTGATTTTTTATGATAACGACTTTGAGATATTCATAGATCCTGATGGCGACACACACAATTATTACGAATACGAGGTAAATGCCTTCAATACGGTTTGGGATTTACTGTTAACCAAACCATACCGCGACAATGGGCATGCCATCAACAATTGGGATATCAAAGGGCTACAGTCAGCAGTAAAGATCAACGGAACCATCAATGACCCATCAGACAAGGACGAAGGCTGGTCAGTTGAAGTAGCCATTCCTTGGAAAGCATTAAAAGAAGCCACCCATGCCTCTTCACCCCCTAAAAACGATGACATTTGGCGCGTGAATTTCTCAAGAGTGCAATGGGAAACTGAAGTAAAAGGTAGATCATATTTCAAGAAGAAAGACCCAAAGACAGACAAGAAACTATCTGAAAACAATTGGGTATGGTCTCCTCAAAGGGCTATTGCCATGCACGAACCCGAGTTTTGGGGGATGGTGGTTTTCAGTGATATTCCTGTAGGAGAAAACATAGATTTCGTCTCTGATTTTGGCTCAGATGAAGTGAGGCAACTATTGTTTGATGTGCATCGCCAACAAATCGCCTACCGAAAGAAGAATGAAGGCTACAATGATAGCAAGGGGGAGTTAATCCAACACAAGGCATTCAATGTAGGCCGAACGATACAATGGGAAATTAAAGCAAATGAGTATGGCTATCATGCCATCATGCAACACCCCTTTGATGCGTCAATCCTTTGGCACATTAATGAAACAGGAAGATTGTGGAAAGAAATAAAAAAGTAATGAATAAAAGGAAGTTTCTGAAACAGCTAGGTCTTGGCACATTTGCCATCGCAGCTACACCTACCCTATTTTCATCATGTACCACCGATACTACAGATGACTTTAAACTCTGGATGTGGGTTGGTAATGGTGCGGATAAAACGGAGTCGGAATGGAGAACTCAATTCACAAGACTCAAAGACCTTGGCTTTCATGGTGTCTTGGCTGGTGGTGGCGTGGAAACGCTTAAAACCACAGTACCTATGGCGAAATCCATGGGGCTAGAAATTCACTCTTGGCAATGGGTAATGAATCGCCCAGGGAATAAAGAAGCTATGGCGCATCCTGAATGGTATGCTGTGAGCCGCAATGGAGATTCTAGTCTTGATGTCAATCCTTATGTGGACTATTATCAATGGCTTTGCCCTTCTAAACCCGCAGTTCAGGAGTATATCATCCAGAGCATGATAGACATTGCTGAAGTCGAAGGATTAGATGGTGTTCAGCTAGATTATGTACGCTATTGTGATGTCATACTACCTAGAGGGCTTTGGGAGAAATATGATCTTATTCAAGATCATGAAATGCCTGAATATGACTTCTGCTACTGTGAGACTTGTCGAAATAAATTCAAGGCCGAAAGTGGATATGATCCACTTGATTTGGATGATGCAAGTCAAGATGAGAAATGGAGGCAATTCAGGTTCGATTCGATTACTAATTTGGTCAACCGCATTGCCAAGGAAGTCCACAAAAGAGACAAGAAACTTTCCGCATCTGTTTTTGCTACACCAACCTTAGCAAGGAAATTTGTACGTCAAGCATGGGACGAATGGGACTTAGACTTTGTATTTCCGATGATTTATTATCAATTCTATGCCGAACCTATGGACTTTGTGAGAACGGCCACAGCAGAGGGCGTAAAAGCACTTGGCGGTAGCAAACCACTATATACTGCTCAGTACCTCAGTGAGAAGACTAGTGACGATGTAGCCGCGATGATTGTAGCTGCTAAAGCCGGTGGTTCCAATGGCCTTGCCTTCTATGACTACGGCTTACTGGATGATGGCAAATCAGAGGTTATCAAGAACCTTCAGGAATAACCTTCCCAAAAAAGACCCAACATATTGGGGCTTTTTTGTTTTCACCGAAAAACATATCCCTTGGCATTAGGTTCAACACAAAGAATGCGTTTAATCCGTAGTAATTCCTTAATTTAACTGAGCGCAAATAATCAATATATGGCTACCTACAAACTTAACATCAATAGTAAAGAATACACTATTGAAGCCGAACCTCAAACCCCACTCCTTTGGGCAATTAGAGACGAAGCTAGACTAACGGGAACTAAGTATGGCTGTGGCATTGCTCAATGTGGAGCATGCACTGTTCATTTAAATGGCAACCCAGTGAGGTCCTGTTCACTACCCGTTAGCGCGATAGTCGGACAAGAGATAACGACCATAGAAGGACTATCGGATGATAATTCACATCCAGTACAGAAAGCTTGGCTAGAAGTACAGGCTCCACAGTGTGGATATTGTCAGTCAGGTCAAATCATGTCCGCTTCAGCATTATTGGATAAGAATCCAAAGCCTAGTGATGAAGATATAGACCAAGCCATGGCAGGAAATATATGTAGGTGCGGCACCTATCACAGAATCAGAAAAGCAATACACGTAGCCTCAAAAGAAATTAGTGATGGAAGCAAATAAACTGAATAGACGAAAATTCATTAAAATCACCGGTCTAGCAGGAGCAATGCTTACTGTTGGATTTGATACACTGGCTTTAGGCTCAAGTAATAGCACTTTTAAGAAATTAATGGCTGAAGACTTTGTGAATGGAACTCAGCTCAATCCATTTGTAACCATCAGTGCCGAAGGAGAGGTTACCATCATGGCCCATGTACCTGAATTAGGACAAGGCATATCCCAAGGCATCCCGGCCATTATAGCTGAAGAGCTTGGTGTAACGATGCATCAAGTCACTATTGTAAAGGCCAGCGCCTCTCAGCAATATGGTAGACAGTCCATTGGGGGAAGTAGAAGCGTAAGAAGTCTCTTTACTCCAATGCGACAACTGGGTGCTTCAACCAAAGATGTACTCGTACAAGCTGCAGCCAACAAATGGAATATTGATCCATCGGCATGCGAAGTAAAAGAAGGCGTAGTCTACAGAAAAGGTACTAAGGATTCATTACCCTATGGTGAACTAGTGGAAGATGCAGCCAAGTTAGAGCTGCCAAAAAATCCATCACTGATGGATAAAAAAGACTTTAAAATTATAGGTAAAGCTACTCATCGACCTGACCTCGCTGGAAAAGTTAATGGCTCAGCCGACTACGGTATTGATGCACAAACAGAAGGGTTACTCTATGCTACGATAGAAAGGTGCCCAACGCTACAAGGTGTTGTAACCAGTTATGATGCCGATGCAGCAAAAGCAGTAAAAGGAGTCGTAGAGGTGATGGAAGTAACCAGAACTGTTTACGGTAAAAAGAACACCGGTATCGCAGTAATCGCGGAGAACTATTATGCGGCAACTGAAGGCAGAAAAAAGTTGAACGTGCAATGGGACAATGCTGAGTTCAAAAATATTTCTACTGAGAGCATGAACGCTGACATGATCAAGTTAGCACAAGGCGAGGGCATGAAGCACTTTGAAAAAGGTGATTTTGAAGGCAATAAGGGTAAAAAAGGAATAGGTGGTTCCGTAAAAGTAAAAAGTGTAGGATACAGCCTGCCGCATATGGCACATTCATGCATGGAGCCAATGAATGCTACTGTACACGTGAGAGAAGATAACACCGTGGAGGTATGGGCACCAAGCCAAAGTCCACAAGTACAACGCCAGTTTGCCAAAGAGCTTGGTATTCCCGATAACGAGGCGGAAGACAAAATAAAAGTACACCTGCCTTACTTAGGCGGTGGATTCGGTCGCAGATCAATGAATGACTCTTTGGAAGAATGCTTCCAGATATCAAAGTCTATGAGAAAGCCGATCAAACTCATATGGTCACGAGAAGATGATACTTTGCAAGGACCTTTTAGACAGATCAGCCACCACCGAATGACCATGTCATTGAATTCTGGTGACCGCATTGGCATGCAACACAAAATGGTGAGCCCAGCCATCACTACACAAGGCAGGTCTTCAAATGGACGGGTACCCTTCGAAGTAATGGAAGCCATCAATACGCATTACGATTTTGATGATATTTCGGTACGATATGCTGAGTACAAAAACCAAATACCAATTCATTGGTGGCGTTCTGTTTTTGGTTCTACCAATGCTTTCCCGCATGAAAGCTTCATTGATGAAATTGCCTTAGAGCTTAAAAAAGACCCCTTACAGTTTAGAAAAGAAAAACTCAAATCTGAACCAAGATTTGTCAAGGTGCTAGAAAGGCTAGAGAAGGAATCTGATTGGAATGAAAAGCTTAGCGCCAATGAAGGTAAAGGTGTTGCCATAGTAGAAAGCTTCGGTTCAATTGTAGCACATGCTGTCTTTTTGAAAAGAGAAAATGGCAAGGTTACTATTCCAAGAGTAGTTTCTGTAGTTGACTGTGGTATTTATGTGAACTCTGACCAAGTAATCGCACAGACCGAAGGCAATATCATTTTTGGCTTAACCGCTACCTTAAAAGATGCCATTACTTTCAAAGATGGTGCTGCTCAGCAGGCTAACTTTGATACCTATCGCATGCTTAGGATCAATGAAGCCCCACGGGATATTCAAGTTCACTTGATAGATAATGATGAAGCGCCAGGTGGAGTTGGCGAGCCAGGATTACCACCTATTGCACCAGCGTTGACGAATGCAGTTTTCAACTTAAGCGAAAAGCGCATCAGAACACTTCCATTTGATTTACAAGACATATAGCAATGGATAAAGACTCCCTATACATCATGGCAGTAATGTACATTGTTGCCGGAATTCCTCATTTCTGGAAACCAAAGGCTTACCTAAAAATTATGCCCAGCTATCTCCCCTATCATTTGGAGTTAGTCTACCTGAGTGGAGCACTTGAAATCATCTTTGGGGTATTACTGCTGTTTCCAGAGACACAAAGCATTGGAGCATGGGGCATTATCGCAGTTTTGATTGGTGTATTTCCTGCAAACATAGATATGCTTGTAAAGTATAAAGGCAAGAAAATTTGGCCACGCGTCATGCTTTGGCTTAGACTCCCTATACAACTTTGGCTCATCTATTGGGCGTGGATGTTTGCATAACAAGATTATATCCTTCGGCATCCACCCAAATGTAATGGTAAAACAAAAGCCACACCCTAAGGGCATGGCTTCACTACTATCTTAATCGGTTTTCTTTCTAGTAAAGAATAACTCGATCATCCATAAGTCTAAAAAACGTATCGCAGGTTAAATCCGAATCCTTCAACTGTAAAGTCAGTATCATCTACCAAACGAAACGCTGGTCTCCAGTCTAATCCAATGGCAAGCGGCACCTCATTGAAGTGATACTCTAAACCCACTTCGCCAACGGCTCCAAGTTGAAAATCATTCCCTAAACCCACATATGGACCAGCACCAACGTACCAATTGAGGTTCTCAGGTCCTAAAGGCTTGTATAGAAAGTCAATCAAAGCGTCAATACCTACTTCATCATCTCCAAATGCAAGGTTTGCATGTACCCTACTAAATTCTCCAAGCGAAAAAACTGCATCTACTGCTACGTCACCTACGGTACCATTACCGAAAC
>Ga0222654_1000261_pt1 | contig 41120 bp, 28 predicted proteins | sample AntAcemetagen421_FD_179805 | JGI IMG/M metagenome (GOLD analysis project Ga0222654, IMG submission 179805) | Saline water microbial communities from Ace Lake, Antarctica - #421 | ecosystem: Environmental > Aquatic > Non-marine Saline and Alkaline > Saline | place: Antarctica: Ace Lake...
AATAATCAGAATCCACTGTGTTCAAAGAAGTGTAGAGAAATCGCAGGCTATATCCCTACACACTCAATTCTTACTGTATTCCAAAAAAAGGAGCGATCAGTGGCCGCCGCCACCAACGTCGCCGAAGGTGAAGCGTAGCAAAATCGTAGGCTGTGTTTTTATTAGCACCACTCAATCAAATAACTAAAAAAAATTAAAAGACACCCGACTCCATAACATTACGTCGGGGAACATGGTGGCGGTGGCCACTAAGCACTTCTAAATTAGAAATCATAAAAATAGGAATAATAATCAGAATCCACTGTGTTCAAAGAAGTGTAGAGAAATCGCAGGCTATATCCCTACACACTCAATTCTTACTGTATTCCAAAAAAAGGAGCGATCAGTGGCCGCCGCCACCAACGTCGCCGAAGATGTAGCATAGCGGAATCGTAGGCTCTACTTCCATACAGCACCACTCAATGCAATTCACCAGAAAACTACAAAAAAATGGGCCAAAGTATAAACTTCAACCCATCAACAATATTTTAAATGTTTTTAAACAATCATTCTATAGAAACCAAGAATGCCCTGAAAAACCATGTCTATAAGGGTAGAAGCCTGCATGACCAGAGTACGCGTAATGGCCCCCTCCCCGGTAAGGTGAGTATCCACCATACGGATAGCGATACGCTGAGTAAGACTGGTATCGAGCAATTTGCATTTCACGATCTTTTTCTTTTTTTTCAGCTTTATCTGCTAAAATATCGTCAAATTTTTTTCCAAAATAATCATCAACAAATTCTAATAAATCTGCTTTCGATATAAATCCAACAAGCTTTGCAAGTTCTCCAGACATAGCATTTAAAACTTTACCATTTTTAAATAGTAAAAACTGTGGCATCTCTTTAAGAGATACTTTATATTTTTCTACCAACGAGTCTACCGAATCACGACTTACATCAACAACTAAAAATCCAACTTCATCTTTAAGTAATTTTCTGTACGGATCTGTATCAGATGTCGATTTAATCATATCTTTTAACATATGAATGTCCTTCTTTAACTCTTTATCAAGATCGTTACCTCCATGAGTTCCTCGTATAAAACATGCTACGACAAATTCATAGCGATTCGTTTCATCAAAAAATTGGTTCTCACTTTTAACAGAGTGGTAACGAGCTTGCAATCCTTGAGAAAGCAATATCACTGCCAATAATATTTTTTTGATTTCCATGCTACTCTCCTTTTTTTATTTTTCTAAAATTTCATACTTACATTATCGATATCTAACTCTTGTACTTTTTTCTGCAGCAAAGGCTGATTCTTACGAACCCGTGCAAACACATTCACATGATTCTCATTATGTTTATCAACTTTTTTCATAGTTCGTTGATCACAAACTCTTTCTTGTTGACGCATATCAAGATCTTGCAAGTTCAATTTTGATAAAAATTTGTTAACTTTATACCAGTACATTTCTGGATTATGTTGGTACGATCCAAAGTGAGACTTCCCTTGCGTAATCCACAATCTTTTAAACCCTGGCTTATTTTCATAAAGACGTTCAACTGCTAGAACAGGTACCTTTTTATCATTTTCACAATGAATAAAGAAACAAGGTACTGTAATCTTTTTAATAGAATCAACAGGAGAAACTTTTACAAATCTTATAGGAACTTTTTTACTATCAAGTTTAGTAATTTTTTGGAATAAAAAGTTAGTAATCATCTGCGCTGTTTGATCATACATGTGATCTATCAAGAACTGCTGACCTGGAATTACAACCTCATGACCAAATAAATTAATTTTCATTTTTTCGTGAAGTCCTCGACCCATCGCGTCATCAGTAGAATCATAAGGACAATCTAAAATCATAGCATCAAAGAGGTTTTCTTTTTGAGCTTGTGCCTCGATTGCAGACACTGCACCCATAGAGTAACCAAACGCTATCACCGGTTTATCACGCATTTCTGGATCAGATTTAATAACATCTACCGCGCCCATCACATCAAAAGCCTCATCGCGTCCAATCGTAGAGACTTGTCCCTCACGATTATCGCCATGTGCACGAAAATCAAATGACATAACATTATAAGATGGAAAAAGATGTTTTAAAGCAATTGCATCACGCTTACAACCAAGGTAACCATGACAAATAAGAACTGTTCCAAGAGCGTTAGGCCTACGAACTATAATTCCACGCCTTTGAAGCGTCTCTTCTTTATGAGCATCTAAAAATGTATCAAAAACAATCTCTTCGAATTGAAGGTTTTTAATGTGCTCTTTAACGGCAGGTAAATTATCCAACTCTTGCGAACTCATGAGCGGAACACTTGTCCGTGGAGCACTTGTTCGTAAAACATTCGGCAAAACAGCCGTTGTTACAAACATAGAACAAATCAATACAAGAAAATTAATATTTTTCATCGTACTTCTACCCCCCTCAATAGTTGTATAATTATTTTTATCACTACTTTATGATAGCAATTCAATAATACTATTTGCAACAATCTCTGGAATAATTATAACAATTGAATTAATTACGATGGATACAACCTACGATTTTGCTGTGCTCCACCTCCGGGACTATGGTGGTGGCGGCTGCCACTGATCGCTTCTTTTCAGAATGCAGTAAGATTTAAATATATGGGAACAGAGCCTACGATTTCGCTGTGCTCCACCTCCGGTACCATGGTGGCAGCTGCCACTGATCGCTTCTTTTCAGAATGCAGTAAGATTTAAATATATGGGAACAGAGCCTACGATTTCGCTGTGCTCCACCTCCGGTACCATGGTGGCAGCTGCCACTGATCGCTTTTTTTAGAATGCAGTAAGGTTTGAATGTATAGGAACAGAGCCTACGATTGCGCTATGCTACACCTCCGGAACCATGGTGGCAGCGGCCACTGATCGCTTTTTTTTAGAATGCAGTAAGATTTAAATATATGGGAACAGAGCCTACGATTTCGCTGTGCTCCACCTCCGGTACCATGGTGGCAGCGGCCACGAATCGCTTTTTTTTAGAATGCAGTAAGATTTGAATATATGGGAACAGAGCCTACGATTTCGCTGTGCTCCACCTCCGGGACTATGGTGGCAGCTGCCACTGATCGCTTCTTTTTAGAATGCAGTAAGATTTGAATATATGGGAACAGAGCCTACGATTTCGCTGTGCTCCACCTCCGGGACTATGGTGGCAGCTGCCACTGATCGCTTCTTTTTAGAATGCAGTAAGATTTGATGGTTAGGATTCTTTGGAAATTACTTTTTATACGATTAATTTAAAAGTGCTTAGTGGCCACGGCCACCGTGTTCCCCGACGTAATGTTATGGAGTCGGGTGTTTTTTTAAAATGCAGACTACTGCTGTAACCAATAATTCACTTAGATACAAGAGAATTTAAAAAAGAAAGCTATGATTAGCTCAAGAATAGAAACGTCGACCATAGCTCTTATGCCATGATCGACGTTTTATAATACAATGTAATTTCATTCATTCTTTCGACGATTCACGTCTCATAAAATTCCTGAACCATTCAATCAATTAATCTTGAACATATTGATTAACAAAGGCAAACAATTCTTTCTTGTTCATAATTTCGTCTGTACGCGCAAGGAACTTACCATCTTTAAAAATCATAATTGCTGGAACTTTTCTAACTTGCAGCCCAAGATTATATTTCAATTCTCGTGTGATATCTATTGAAGTTGTAGCATTACACTTCACAATAGATATTTTATCCTTTAAGTGATGTGCTAGAGACTCAAGTGATGGTAACATTCTAATACATCCAGGACATGTTTTTGAATAGAAATCAACAACCACTAAACCTGGCTCTTCAATAACGTGTTTAGTGAAATCAGCTAACAAACTAATTTCTTGCAATTCAACTTGATCATCAGAGAAAGTTTCGAAGAAGTTATCCTCTAAAATTTGACCAATCTTCGTATTAAATCCAATTTCATATAAAAACGAAGTCGCATCTAAAGCTGCCTTAATTCCCTCACCTGCAGCAACTGCAGCTTGACGATACACTCTATCTTGAATTTCGCCTGCAGCAAAAACTCCTTTTTTAAGTGTCTGCTGACTTCGACCTTCCATTATCAAGTAACCAAGGTCATCAACCTTCAAGTCTTTTTTAAACACTTCGGAGTTTGGTGTATGGCCAATAGCCAAGAAAATACCATCAATAGGTCTACTTTCAATCTCATTCACTTCGCTATCATAAACATCGATTGTCTTAATACCTGAATCGTCACCATGAATAGCTTTAATTTGCTTATTATATTCAATTTCAACATTGTCATAGGCTAGAATACGCTGTTGCATCAACTTCGCAGCACGCATAGACTTTCCACGAACATAAACAGAAACTTTTTTAACGTAAGGAGCCAATTCGAACACCTGCTCTGCAGCACTATCGCCACCACCTACAACAACAACATCTTTACCTATAAAAAAAGGTGCATCACACACAGCACATGTAGTTACACCTTTTCCCCAAAATTTCTTTTCTCCTGGTACCGATAAAATCTTTGGATGGGCTCCGGTTGCTAAAACAACGGATAAAGCCTTAAATTCTCTACCTTCTTCGGTTCTCATCGTAAACGGCCATTTTGAAAAATCTGCATGAGTAACAGTATCATTAATAATACAAGCGCCAAAAAATTCAGCTTGATGCTTTACATCATTCATAAGGTCAACCCCAAGCACTTTTTCACGACCTGGCCAATTTTCTATAAATGTTGTTTGAGTTAACTGACCACATGGTGTAGGACCACCAAAGACAAAGGCCTTCATTCCAGCTCGAGCAATGTACATTGCTGCACTCAATCCAGCAGGACCAGAACCAATAACTGCAACGGGTATCACATTCTCAAATTTTATAGCATCTGCTAATTTAAAATGAGTCGTATCATCCTTCTTTGAAAAGCATCCACTTATACATACAAGCGTTAGAAGCATTGGAAAAACATAGAAAAATCGTGTTTGACTGACCATTTCCTCACCCCTTACAGAATATTTCATAATAATGCAAAAACTTTTCTTCTAAAATAATCTACAAAGTCGCTTACAAAAAAACAATAATTATGAAAACTTAATAAATCTAAAATCCATAATTCGCCACAAAAATGACCAAGTACCGTAATGTCTTGACACAAAAAAACCAACATTAATATAAAAAAACTCAATATAAGCTATCACATTTCTTTTTATTATCTGCTGATCCCCCAGAAGTATATACTAAAGAGTCCTAATTTGAAAATAATAATTATTTTTATTACCTATAATGACACATTGAAAAAAGACCATACGTGTAATGGGAAAATATAGACAAATATGTAAAAAAAACCGTTCAACAAACTAATCTAACAATCTCATCATTAATGACATCTAATCAGACTTCAAATGTCAATTAGAAAACGCACCCCCACCGTTTGACAGCTTGAAACATTGTAAGTAATCTGTATTTATAGATTCAAACAATAAAAATGAATTAAATTGACTACACCGTCGTAGTTTCAAACAAAAAAAGGATACCAATAATGAAAAAAAATAATTTATTATTACCTATAATAGCTTTTTTTCTTACTGCTAACACCCTAGAAATACACACTCAAGACAAGAAAAATGACAATAACTCTAAAACAACTATAACATTAAACGAAAATGAATCTTTCAATAATGATGATCAACACAATCAAGATGTGTGGAAATCCATTGAAGAAACTTTCCAATCTGTTACAAGCCAAACTCAATCAATAGAGTATTGTCTTCAACAGATCGAACTGATTATCAACGCCGATAAAATAAAGTTTGATAACAAAAAAGCATCAAAAAAATATATTTTACAAGAAATCAAAGAAATCAAACACATCATTCAGTTCATTTCTGATTTCTACACAAAGCAATTATCAAAAGACGAAGTTATTGTTAAAGGAACGTTTTTCAACGCAGCCTTTATGAATTATCTTCTTCCTCTTTTCAGAGGCAACATAACAGAGATTAGCGCTGAAAATTTTGATAAAGCTGTTATGCAAAACTTTGATGAATTTATGAATAGTTCGCAAAGCCAAGATGAACTATTTTTCATGATTCAAGAAAATACAATCAATTTAGAGTTATTAAAAGAAGCTGGCGACAATGTTGGTCTTTCAATGATTCATAAAGCATATCGTTTTTTAGACACGAAACCTTTACCTTTATATGGTAAGTCAACTATATCAGCAGTACAAGATGTAGCATTTTGGGGTGCATGTGGACTAGTAGCGTACTCAATACCTCTTTATGTTATACCAAGAAATACATCTATTTATGGTACCTGGAAAGAATATACTGCTGAATCTGATGATACAAAAGCTACAACAACCAATAATACTAACAATAATAGGCCTGAAGATGTTGAAAGTTCTACTAACACGCATTCTGAGAAAACTCTAGCTACTGAGACAAACAACCAAGCTGACGCTAATGGTACTGCTAAAGCACCTGCAACACAACCTAAAAAAGCTGTGAAAACGTGGAAAGTTGATGGAAAAGAATATACAAATTGGACGGTTCAAGACATTCCTGGAAAATCATTTCTCGGTGATCGCATCGAAACAAATCGTTCATTACAACCAATGAATCAAGAAGATCTTAAAAAAGCAGAAGATAATTTTGGTGTCTACAGTCACTTACACCTAGCAAAACACGCATATGATGATGTATTTATCAAAGGATTATTAGGGTTACTTGGAGCCTCTGCAATGCCACACCTAAAAGAAATGTATAAAAATGCTAAAACAGGCTTTGATTCAGTTACAAATTATTATTTAAAAGGAGATGCAAATCCTCTTAAGAGCTCAAGTGATGTTCCAAAAGTATACTTTAAAGATATGATTGGTGGAGAGCATTTAGAAAAACTTGCTTACGAACTTGCTGATTACCTAAAAAACCCAACTCGATACGAAAGAGCTGGCATTAGTCCTTCAACAGGTTATCTTCTTGCAGGACCAGCACAAACAGGAAAATCTTTCTTTGCAAAAGCGTTAAAAACTTTAATTGATGATCAATTTAAAGATAAAAACGAAAAAGTTAAATTTGCAAACATTACAGCAGAGGACCTTCAATACTCTGGAGGCTTTACAAACATTTTCAACTGGGCTCGTACAAACGCTCCTATCATATTGTTCATTGATGAAATTGACATGCATAAAGTTCGTAGAGATCTTAATGCTAAAAACACGCAAGAGCTTTTAACAAGTATGAATGGCATGGAAACAGATCCAAGCAAAAAAGTTATTGTTATTGCAGCAACAAACAAACCAGAAGAGCTTGATTTTGCCTTAAAGCAAAAGGGTCGTTTAGGTAATGTTATCACTTTTGATTTACCAAGCTATGAATGTCGAAAGAAATATCTTGAGAAACAATTGGATAAAAAGAATATCACGTTAAGCTCTGATATGGTTGATACCATAGCGCAAGAAACTGATAAGCAAACGTATAACATGATCGATGACATTGTCAGACAAGCATTGCAACTTGCAACGTTCCAAACTCGACCTGTTACAGAAGCTGATTTTGAAACTACTCTTGATAGAGAAATTAGAAAAATAAAACCGAATGCAACAATGTCTGCACAAGAAAAAGAATTGATTGCAATCTATCAAGCTGGACAAGCTGTAGCTCGACATATTTTAACAACAGACCAACAAATTGTTAAAATCACTATCGATACAGTTGATAAGGCAATTAAGTCGAATGAAGGATTTGGTATTGTCAGTGAACAAAAAGGCCAAAACAATGAGAATCATGATCTCACACCATCAGCGCCAATAAAATCAACTCGACTTGGGTTTGTATTCACTATGAGTAAAACAAACAATCACGAACTTGTCAGTGATGAAGAGCAAGAAACAGAATTAATGGCTCTTCTAGCAGGACAAGCAGCTTTAGAATTAACAAAAGGAAAGACATTCAATTCTTTTGGTAAAGAAGATCGTGCTAAAGTTTTAGAATCTTTAGGTAATAAAATTGCTCAAGGAAGTCCAATAACAGAAAGTATCAGACAGAAAGCAATTGTAGAAAAAGATGCTTTATACCAAAAAGTGAAACGCTCACTCAAAGGACATCTATCATTTGTTAAGACAATTACGGATGAGTTGCTAAAAACTAGTACAATTGACAAAAAGCAATGGGCACAGCTCAGCGCAAACTATAAAGTTTAATAAGTTAATTAAAATATAAAAAATCAGGGTTGATGTAAAAGTCAGCTCTGATTTTTACATCAATAATAACGAAAGATAAAAAATGAAGAAGATTCAATTAGCTTTAATGTTCATGCTTGTAACGCCATTCGTAACAATGGAAGCAAGCGAAAGTTCAGAGATAGCAACAATTAAATTTTTAATCCAAGAATATAAAAATTGTATAGCATCAGCTAAATACGAAAAAGATGTAGATAAAGAAAAAGAACGTTGTGCTATTTTTCTTTCAATGTCTCAACAAGATAATTCAAAAGAAGAGAATAAAGAGTTGAGACAAGAAAACCAAGACTTAAAACGAGAAAATCAACATCTTAAAAGATTTATTCGATAATAAATCTTTTATAGAAAAAAGAAGTGGAATCTAAACTAGGTTCCACTTCTTTTCTCACATTCAAGAAATTCAATTAATCTTGCTTTCGCGATTCTAAGCTATAAGAAATATTCTTCCAATCAAGCTTTGTACTATACACAGCTGAATTAAATTTCAATGAAATATCATGGCGACCAGTCGATACAACTTCATGATCATCTAAATCACGAGAATCGAATCGAACCTTGTAAGCAGATTTAAACTGACTCCAACGTCTACCAAAAAAGTACTGATACTCTGAAGGCAATTGAACAGAACGAACGTCGCATGGCGCATATTCTTTATCATCAACAAGTAATGTCATCTTCCAATTAGCATCCGATGTTCCAAGCAATGGCCCTTGCACCTGATACTCTCCAAAGAACAATGCTCTATCTGTAGGATAAATCACACTTGGCTGATACCCAATAACATAAAACGTTATGTAGTAATCATTTTCGGTTAAAAGACGCTGCCTTGCAACGCTTTTTTCTTCTGGAGTTTTGAAATTACGATGGAAAAAATAATCTGAATAAATCATGCGAGATTCATCAGTTAACAACAATGCTGAAAATTCTGCAATCGAGGCAAATTCATTATAAACAACAGTCGATTGTATAAATGAATCCATCGTTTTCGAATAATCTTCTGAAATTTTGTCAGCTTGACGAAACGTTGCATTGCTCCACTGTATGAACGTACATCCAGGCAAGAACAGCAAACATTGTACAAAAAGCATGATCGTTACATACCTATAATGAATATGCTTCATCAGTTGAGTCCTTTTTCATAGATTGTATAAAAATTAATTCTAATAATAATGCATAGCATATACTAAACCCTAAAAAATTGTAAACTCTAGCATCTTGTATTAAGCTAAACATGCAATCTAATACCAAAAGTTAAAAAACAACACTGTAAGGCAAAAACCATGTTCTTTAACTCATATTTTTTAATGAGTCTACGTTATCTGCAATCTGCAAATAAGAACTCTACAATCAAAACCATGATTAAAATATGTTTCTTTGGTATTTTTGTTGGAACTTTTTCACTTGCACTCATTGTTTCTGTTATGAAAGGCTTTGAGCAAGCAACGTATCTAAAGATGCAAAGCATTTATCCTCAAATAATCATCGATGCCGACGGACAAGAACTTAGCTATGAACAACTTGAACCAATTCTTCAAGATCCAAAATATAAAATAGCACAGTTTGCCCCACAACAAATGACTCAAGCTTTATGTAACAATATCGAATCCCAGGAAATGCCCCATGTTATTCAACTTAAGGGAATTAATCCTCAACTAGAACAACACGTAACCCCAATTCAAACTATGATTCTACCCAAGAATCAAACTCATTATCTCGAAAAGATTCTCAACGATAATCAAGTGATAATTGGAAAACAGCTTGCCCAACAACTTGACCTATCCACAGGATCTCAACTCAATCTTATTTACACGTCCGATGAGGATCTCACCAGAAAAGTCGATTTCGAACAAAAAAAAGTGATTATTTCTGGAATTTTTGATACAGGAATCGATGACTTCGACTCTAATTTTGTATACTGCTCATCACATTTCTTCAAAGAAATATTCCCTGATCATGGCATTACACAAATTTACGCAAAAGCAGTTGACCATTCTATTGAAATTGACGTTATAACAAACCTAAAACAGCGTTTAAACATAAATGTATATTCCTGGAAAAAACTATACGCCTCACTTGTTTCTGCTCTAGAACTTGAAAAGTATGCAATGTTTCTCATCTTGCTTTTGATCATTCTTGTTGCAAGCTCCAATATCATCTCATTACTATTCATGCAAATCACCCAAAAACGCAAAGACATCGCTCTTCTGCTAACCTTTGGCTTATCCCCAGCAAAAGTTAAAAATGTATTTCTTGCATTAAGTATGGCCATTTCTACTGCAGCTGCATTAGCAGGACTATTATTTGCTTATCTGGTTGGATTTTTTTTACAAAATTATCGCTGGATAAAGTTACCTGACAATGTCTACTACACAACTCATTTACCAGTAATAATGGAGCCTTACTTGTTTTTATTCATATTTTTTGTTGTACTAGCCATAAGTTTTTTTGCGAGTCTCATTCCATTAAATAAAATAAAAATGAAAAACATCGCAACTATTTTGCGAAATGAAACGTAGGAGACCTTTATGAAATCCATAGTAAACGAGCTTTTGACAGTAATGTTACTACTTCCTTTAGCAGGATGTTGGGATTTCGGATTACCAAAGAACAATAAAGAACATTCTATTGATGGTATTGCAACTCTTGGTCATACAGGTGAGCATGCTTCGAAATGTAATCATAAAGGCTGTACACATGATCATAGCAAAGATAGATATACAGAGCATATTGAAGTAGAAACACAAAGCTTTGGTGACTTTGATGATGAAGAATATGACGATGATGATTCTGACTACATAGTATAATTTTTACGCAATAAAAAGCCCCATAAGATTATGGGGCTTTTTATTATTGTTTTTTATTGTCGCCTTCAGAATTTTCATCCTTCTTACGATTTCTAAAATACTTCTCTCGACTTAACTCTTGAGCTTCGACTCTTCGAATTGCTCGTATAAATTTATCTCGAACTTTTGTTTTAATTCGAGCTGATGCATTTTTCCCCATGATTCCCCCTTTTGACTTTAAAGTTAATGTTTAATTTTATACTAACTAATTATTTTTTCCAACCTAAACATTTTTAAGAAACAGGACAGAATCCAAGATAATGCAAAGAATCGTGAAGATGTTCTTGTAAATGATTCGCTTCATCTTTTGAAGGATCATAAATTAACAATCCATGATTTGCATGCTTCAAATTCCAAACATGGTATTCAGGATTATCAATTTCAAGCTGATCCGCCAGTTTATCAATCATATATTTTTCAGATCGACTTCCCTTATCAAAACTATTTTGGGAATATTCACGAACTTTTTGATTGAAAGTTGAATTTTGCATATTGTCTGCAAATTGCTTTTGATTATTCCAAGCATCAGGCATATGAGACTCTTGCTTTGAATATCCAGTTACTCCACGTAGCATTTTAAAATCAGGATTATTAATAAAATAAGCAGCTTTATTAATACTAAAACATGGTCCAGCGCAAAGTTCATGTAAAACGAATTCTGAAAGATTATCTAACTCATGATTATGTACAATCATTTTTCTTAGATTTCCAAGATGTTGTAACATTTTGCCTTCTGGCATTTGACAATTTTCACTTTCCATAATGGCCCCTATAGCTTGTATCACATTTCATATCTTATATAAAAGGGATCATAGCAAAGAGCCAGAAAAAAAAGCAATACTTCTTTTCAATATAAACTTGATTGCTCATAATGAGCAAACTTGATTATTTTGAACAACAATGATATTTTTATAGCTATAGAACAAGCTAAACAAAGCAATATTTAAAAAATATTCTTTCAGAAAGAACTCACGAATGAAGCGATTTATTATTCTGCTTTTAGTAACTCATTTTCCGTTTTTATTAACGGGTAGAAGTATTCATAGAACGCCAAATCCAACAATTCCATACATTACGGTTACAGCATCAAATACAGATATCACTGATAAATCAGTAAAGTCTCGTAAAAAAACGAAAATTAATAAATTTCAAAATAAATTTCTACGCTTAAAAACATTAAAAAAACCTTTTGAAAATTCCAACTTCAAAAAGCATACAATTCCTAACGGACAAATAAAATATAGAAAAACTGAAGAATCTATTCACTCAAGCACCCTCAAAAAGCAAAATGAAATAGTTCTTCAAGAAATTTTACAAGGTAAAACCAAGTTTACTCACTTCACGGTACTTGCAGATAACGACTTTAATTATACAAACTTCTCAGGCTTTATCGTGTTGAAATACAAAGACTTCCCATTTGTTCTCAAACTATTTATCGAACACCCCCACACATTTGTCGATCCACTCAATAAAGGATTTAAAGCCAGTTGTCTTTTTGTTTTAAATGGTAACATGCGACATTTAAGTGGATTTACAAGAATTCATAACCTTGAAATTGCAAAAAAAGCCTTATCAAAAGATCCTCAATATCGTTATTACCTAGACTTCCCCCGCAAATGGTATTGGATACCGGAATCACAACCGTATCTAACAATCGATTGGCATGATGAATGCAATGACCATCATGAAACAATTAAACTCCCTGGTATCTATGGTATTGTTTGTGATTACATAGAAACTGATAAAAAAATACAACAACAAGAAATTCACACTCTGCGACAAATATCTGTTGATGTAGGAACTTATTTACACAACATTATTGACTCACATGTCGATAACTTTGTACCAGAAAAAGACAGTAACAAGATTGTTATTATTGATACGGAACACTTTCCAACGATGGTTGGACTAGATAAAGAAATGAGTGCCAATGGTTACATCCAATGGCATCTTGAATTAGCTGGAAAATATGTGAAAATAGCGTTTTTCAGACCAAAGCAAAAACGAATTAAAGATCAAGCGTATAGCTTAAAACCCGTTTCGAGAACCTAATTCTCGCTGCAAGTTTAACAAACGTTCATCTAAATCATTGTCAATCTTACGAAGATCATCAATTCTTTGAATTGCATGGGCAATTGTTGTGTGATCTTTTCTGTTCAAAAATTCACCGATTTCTCGTAATGACTTATTCGTTACTTGCTTCATCAAATACATTGTTACTTGACGAGCCAAACTAATATTTTTAGTTCGATTTTTAGAACGCAATTCAGTTAAGCCATAGAAATAATGCTTCTGAACTACCTTCGTAATTGCATCGAATTCAATAATAACTGAATGAGACTTCTGCTCTTGACCTAATACTTTACCAATTAAATCTACACTCACAACTTGATTTGTTAAAGAAGCAAATGCAAGGACTCTAATTAATGAACCTTCGAGCTCTCGAACATTTGATATCGCTCGACGAGCAATTAAGTTTGCAGCTTCATCAGATAAAATTTCATTTTGAGCAAATGCTTTTCGTTTTAAAATCGCAATTTTTGTTTCTAAGCGTGGAACCTGCAGATCTGCAACTAACCCCCACTCTAAACGAGATTTTAATCTATCTGCCAATCCGCCAAGATCTCTCGGCAAAACATCGCTCGAGAAAACGATTTGTTTATTGGAGTCATACAAAGTATTGAAAATATGGAAAAATGCTTCCTGAGTCTGCTCTTTGTTCGCCATAAACTGAATGTCATCAATCAACAGAACATCAATTTGTTTGTATTTTGCATTAAATATCGGCATCTGATTAAATCGAATTGCATTAATAAATTCATTAATGAATCTATCGGTTGTTTGATACAAAACAACAGCGTTTGGATCTTTAGATAAAACATCATTACCAATAGAATGGAGTAAGTGAGTTTTTCCAAGTCCTGAACCACCATACAACAAAAGAGGATTGTATAATTTACCAAGCTTATCAACAACTGCACGACACGCAGCAGAAGCAAATGAATTGTTTTGTCCTACAACAAAAGAATCAAAGGTATACAAACTATTAAGACGATTAATCATCTGATTAGAATCTATTTTTTTTGCTGGTGCATACTGTGTTGATCTCGCCTTTTTACGAGTTATAACAGGCGCAATAGGAGCTTTAACCACTTCGGCAACAGCTGTACTAACAACAACTGATTCTGCGGTTTCATCACCAACAAAAAAATGAATCGCTATGGAATCTATACGCAGTAAACGCTTTAAATGCAGCTCAAAAAGGTTATTGTAATGAGTCTTTACCCAATCTTTTACAAAAACATTTGGAGCCTTAAGATAGACCTTTTGCATCGATTCATCATATCGATAAAACGAAACAGCCTTAATCCATGTCTCTACAGCACGAATTCCAAGCTCAGCCTCAGCGATTTTTAGAAAATCTTGCCAAATCAATTCCACAGTACTACAACCTTTTATAAATCTACGTGACTATTTGTATATAAGTTAAGTTTATAGTAAAAATATAAAAGAAAATAGCTCGTATTACATTTTAGCAACAATCTCAAAACGAACTGATTTTTTATCTGCGTTAATGATTTTAATAATATCATACGCATCAGCTGACTGCATAGTAAAACCAAGACGCAAACCATGATAATCTTTTTCAAATGCATTTATTTGTAAGTTAATTCCAATTTTCGCTAAACGATGACGTAAATCATTTTGCAAATAACGCAATTGTGAATCGCTAGATTTCATACGAGGAAAAATATAAGTCTTCGTCAAACTATCATCGCCATAATCTTTATACGTTAATGGTACATAGATACAAATAGGATCAAGCTGAGAGCTTAATGTTAAAGCATGCTGATCACCACTACCCACAGAATATGCTATCGATGTAATTTTATTTTCATAAGCAGCAATCGTTTTTGACACATCCGCTTTTGATAAAACAATACCTTGTGACATACCAATAACAAACATTGTTAAAATTGAATTCATTATAAATATTTTCATAGCTCCCCCTTTTTTTATGATCATACATTCATAAACCAATCTAATGAATATGAATACAAATAGTCAATAGAACTCAATTTTATTTTAACGCCAACTTTAATGCAGCCTCAGAGACATAGCCTACAAACAGGGGGGGGGAATACAAAACTACAAAACCATTGAAATACTAATAGGAAATATGCCACAATTAAGTTGATAAAAATTTCAAAACAAAAAAAAGGAAGAATTATGAAGAAACAATTACTTATGCTAACAATCTTATGTGGCATGTTCATTACACCTATTGACGCTTATCTCGCAGGTGGCTTTAAAACAAACCTATCTATAAGAAACAACTCATCCTTATCAATAAAAGTGCATGGAAAAGCTAGCCATAAAAATGGAAGTGGAAAAACTCGTCATGATGAAAAGAAAATCACTATAGAACCCAACGAGTATGGTTCATTCAAATATACAGGAAAACTTCGAAAGTTCAGAATGAAAAATCAAAATGATAAAAATGCTAAATGGCAAGGTTTTGCAAAAGAAGTTAGAGGATATGTAAAAGGAACAAAATATAGCGGCGTGAGTCGACATATAGTATTGAAAGTTAATGCTAACAAGCAAAACATATTCAATGTAACTAAAAAAGTTAAAAATTTCAAAACAAAAAAAAGGAAGAATCATGAAGAAACAATTACTCATGCTGATAGCATTATTTAGCATATTCATCGAAACTCTGGAAGCAAGATATCGTAGTAGCAGCCGTAGTAGTCGTAGCAGTAGCAGAGGTAGAGGTTCAAGATCGAGAGCATCAGGTAACAAAAAAAATAAAAATCCTAAATACACAACACAAGATTTATATATTACAAATGCATCAGATTCAAAAATTTCTGTACACGCAAAAGCAAAACATAAAAACAAAAGCAAAAAAACCCGTCATAATGAAAAAAAGCTTGAAATAGAACCTACAGAAACAGGTAAATTTCACTATAAAGGTCATATTCAAAAATTTAATATTAAACAATCAGATGGTGGAAATGCAGAATGGCAAAAAATGGAAAAACAAGTTAAAAAACTTATAAAAGTTAAACGGCCAGATAAAAAAACAATAAATATCACAGTTAATGGAAACAGTACAGGTCAATTTAATTTAGTCACAACTGAATCAGAAAATCAAGCGGCAGCGGATCAAATAGCAGAAGAATTAGAAGCAATAGCAGTGGATCAAGCAGCAGCAGAGGAGCAAACGCCAGTGGAGTATCAAGCGCCAGTGGATCTAGCGTATCGAGTGGCACAGGAGGTAGAGATGTTTTTCTATAATAAAGTTATAGATTTAGGAGACGATGGATATCTTGCAAAATCTATAGGGCGTGCAGCACGAGATGCCTTCGAGCAAGCGATAAATGCAGGAGGATCTATTGAACGTTCAAAACAATTAGCAAGCGGGGAAGCGAATAAATTGATAGCAGAGATGCCATCACAAACGATATATGAAGAAGCTCATCAAGCGAACACACCCCATCAAGTATCAGGAGCTCATTAAGAGCTAGCTGAATATTTCAACATTCGGCTTATACTATAAAAAAGAATCTCCAAGCAATGTCGCTTGGAGATTCTTTTTTACATATTTTTTTATTACAGCTTAAGACTTCTTCTTAACATAATGAACATGTTGGAGAGAAAAATTCAACATACCTTGTGAATTTATCAATTGTGTCTCGTCACCATCGATACATGTTTTAAGTAATTCTTGGAAATTAATTAAAAATGCATGAATCTTTATGATATAAATCAAACAGTCTTTTACTCGTTGAGCATTATGTACACAACTGTAGCCAAAAATACCTAACCATGCATATGCACCATTACAATTTTGGCATGTTGATAATTTATATTTAAATTCATAATATTCATCTAAATTCTTAGGCGTTTTAGCATAAAACCATGGCAAATCAGTTATGTTCATTAATTTTTTAAAATCATCTTCTGACTTTGAAATTTGATACGCAACGGCTGATTTCAAATCGCCAAGCGTTTGATACCCAAATGATCCCAAATAACTTTTTGAAACACAATAAGATGATTGGAAATCTGTATGTGGAAACACATCTTTATACTTTTCGAAATTCCAAATAGTTTGAATATCGACCGAATCAAATAAATTAATTTTTCTTCGGATTTCTGACATACATGGTCCGTGATTCACTCGATCTCTCATTTCAAGATCATCGACATCCATACAAAGAATATTTTGAACAAATTGTGATGGATATTGCAACCAATGAACTTCAGGAAATAACCCATAATCCAATTCACACTGGGACATAACTTGATTATCACGACGAACATTACAAACACCATTAACTAACGATACGGTAGCCAATACCCCTGTTGCAAAACTTGCAGTAACCAAACGATCACTATAACCCTGTAAAAATGAAGACTCGACAAACAATCCGAAACAAAGCAAACCCTTCAATACCACTCGCAACGATCTACTTTGCATAAATTTTCCTACAAAAGAATAACAGTTAAAACGCTCCTTAAGAATAACAAACTATTCTTAAAGAACAAAGAACAACTACTTTCTTTGTTCTTCTACAGCCTTTTGAAATTCTTTTTCTTGTTTTTGAATAAGTAAATCTTTTCTTTGCTGTTCACTCACAACAACAAAGAAAACCGGGCCTCTTAAGGCAGGGCCTTCTCCAAACAATCGATATCCACGCATACCAACTCCAGCCTCTCCAGCAACAAAACGCCGGCTTAAACTGTCCAAGGTTGATTCGTACTTATATTGAGTATGGCGATTTAAATCACTTTGATTAGAACAAACGGTGGCTTGATAAATAAAAGAGCATAAAAATATAACATATAATAATTTCTTACGACCATTCATAAAGCACCCCCTAAGAACATATCATGGATAATTAAAATCGCCCTCAAAAATTCTACTGCAACTTATTTTTCAGTAAGATCGCATTTCTCGATTACTTGTTGCGTTAAATAGAATGTTCTATATCTGGCTAATTTTTCAACACTTCCAATCAAAATGAAGCCTTGAAGCTTTCCATCAAACAAATAGAACTTATGTAAATGACTTTTTTTATGAATTTCGATAACATCAAATAATTCTACATCGACAGTCTCGCCACATCCGTAAAATTCATAACCAAAGAATTCAGAATCTCTCATTCCAACAATACCTGGATATGCTCGAGGCTTTTCAGAAAGTTGTGTTGCTGCAGTTAAACCCTGCAACATAGCATCTGACCATGTCACACTTTTAACTAATTCTTTAGAAAGAATATCAGGAGCCATGCAAACATCGCCGCCAGCATAAATAAACTGGTCACTCGTCTTCATAGTACCATCAACAACTAACGATCCATCCTGAGTCTTTAACCCTGCTTGGTCAATCAAGCTGCTATTCACTCTTGATCCTGTAGCTAGCACAACGCAATCTGTTGTTAAAACAGCACCAGACTCGAATTGCACACGCCCTACAGATTCTTTATTTCTTGTCTGAAGACTAACGATTTTCTGTCCCTTAAAAACAGAAACTCCATTTTCTTTCATTAATTTTTCTATGAAAACAGAAGCTGTGGCATCAACTTGTAGAGGCATAATAGAATCTGACAAATCAACAACAGAAACTTTTAATCCACGAGAAACTAAAGATGAAACTGCTTCAATCCCGTTGATTCCAGCACCAACAACAATTGCTGATTTTGGCATTAGATCTTGTATAAATGTATCAAGTTTATCAACGTCTGCAAATGCATGAAATCCAAAAACTCCAGGTAGATCTGTACCAGGGATGTTAGGAATAAATGCTTGTGTTCCCGTTCCGATGAAAAGATAATCGTACGACTCTTGTTCTCCATTAACAGTTACAGTTTTCTGTTCTTTATCAATTGCAGAAACCCAAGAGTTCAATCGCAAATCAACATTATTTTCTTTATAAAAATCATCAGTTTTTAACTGGATATCATCAAAGCTTTTATCAAGCATTGTATAATCGGCTAAAAGACATCGATTATAAGGAATATTTTTTTCTCCAGAAAAACAAACAACTTCACTTTGTGTATCAAAAGATCTTAACTTTGAAATAAAACCAACTGATGCAGCAGATGCTCCAACAACAACTATCTTACGACTCACGAGAACCCCTAATAAACATATTTTGTGTATCTAATTATATTGTGTTAGTTTACGACATTTTAGAATAAAAAACCATAACGGGTCTATTTCACAAAGCAGACTAAACTTTATCGCTATATTTAGAATGTACTTTTGGACTAAATGATCGACCTTGATCAGACACTACTGGATAACAAAGAGGGCTTATACTAGCATCACTTCTTGATCCAGATCCACGGCTTGAAAAACTATTTGGTGAAGGTGTAGCTGACTCCTGTTCCTCATAAGCCTGCTGTGTTTTTGCTTTCAAAAGATCTACAACAACATCTGGATGAACAAGATACGCAGTGTCGAGTAAGTCGTTATCAATCCTTGGTGCATCGGCACTTCGTAACAGTTGTTGTAACAATGGCCTTTGATTTAAAAAGATAGCTTCTTCAACTTGTGATCTTATATCCGTGTCTGTTGATCGTTGCTTCATTTTACCTTTATTCCAAGGCATTTTAGATTTAGAATAATACCAAACTCCACCCGATTGCTCTGCTGTAGCTTGAGAAGAATCATTCTGTCCAGCACCTGCTTGCATGCCATTGAAAAATGTTTCTGATCTTGATAATTCACCTCGCTTCACTACTGGCACCGCAGGAGAAAGAGCAGGCGTTTCTAAAAACATAGCATTACTTCTAGATCTTGTTTCAATTACCTCTTGCTCTGCAAATGATGGCGTAAAACCAATCGACATATCATCAGAGTTTACTGAAATAGCAGACAATCTATTATCTTCTATATTAGATAATTCATCGCCTTCTGCATTCATAGAACTAAAAGACAAATCTCCTTCAGGTATTGACTTCAGGTATGAATAATTTTTCTTATTCACGACATGATCTCTTGTCGGAACATGATCTCTTGGCTCAAAAAGCAAATCTGATAAGCGCTTTGCTTCTGCACTATCTAAAGGCTCGTATTGTTCTAAATCAGGTGTGTATTTTCCTACACTGCATGGCGACTGGTCACCTGATGCATACATCTGAAATCCAAAAACCATGAACCCTACGAATACTAACAATTTATTATTTTTCATACGTTAAACACCCCTGTTTATAAACAAACTATCTATCTACAATTTTTTCACCCTCTAAATCCTAAGCATTAATAATAACACAACCTGAAAAGAAAAACAAAGGGGTTCTTTTCAGGTTGTAAATTAATAGTATAAAAACGAAGTCTTAATTAGCAATGAATTATGCTGTCCACTCCTTACCACTATCATCAGTCCAACGAGTTACGAGTGTATCATCCAAAATAGGATCAGTTGTAGATTCAACATTGTAGAAGTATGCATTGCCTGTTCGTCCAACATAATTCACTTCAAGATTTTCCGGGCTATCATATATTGCTGACGCTGTAGAAAGATCTCCATTATAGGTAATGGTAGATTGGAATGTTAAAGCCGCTCCTGTAGAAGTATCACTCGGATTATACATAATCATGTAATTTGCATTATAGAAAGAACCACTACGATTCCCTGATGATTCATTCTGTAATTGAACCGATGCACTATGTGCACATTTATCAAAGATTCCATAAGATAATCCATATGAATTTGTTGCCGAACCATAAACGCGATTACCTTTTACAACAACAGAAAAACCAACATCTAATAAAATTCCATACGCTTGGCCACTGTTACCATTATTTCCCTGGATTAAATTGCCTTCGACTAAAACATCCAGCGCTGCATCACCAACAAGACATCCAATTGTTGCAGGCCCTACAAAATTAACCATATTACGTGCTGTACCATCTAACTGAATCTTAATAAATTCACCCTGCGCACTAAAAATGCCTCCTGTAATATACAAACCCGTTGTATTAACCGTTGTCGAAGCATAACCCCACGTACCATTAACTGTTGGGTCAACTCCATCTCCAGCCCCTGGATTCGCAAGCATATCCCAAAATGGATAGGTCTCCGTTAAATCAAATGTATGATTATAGTTTTGTGTTGAATTTGTTCGAATAGAATCTGTCCATCCACAATTATAAGATAGATCAGAATTACGTACCGTACATGCCTGAATCTCTCCAGTAAATGCTACACCCATAGCGCTATCTTTTGGTGAAGTATTTCGCAATGCTCTATGTTTATCGACTAAACACCCAGATGAGTTATGTAAATGTAATCCGACTGCAGTACCCCACAACCTAAATCGAGCAGTACCCGCTTGCAATAAAGCCATAGCACTCGAAACTGTTTTTAAATCAGAATAAGCTAATGCCGAAGGCACTAATTGATTTGTCTTAATCGTACCCATACTTGTTAAAAACTTATCAGTTCCATAGGTTGCATTAATGGTACTGATAGAATCTCCACCATACAATAATTGCTGTTGTAGAGCGATAACACCAACTGTAGCTGGCGTTTCGCTTGCTAAATCAGAGTGAAAACAACTACCGGTTGATTGCTGAGAAGATGTGTTACAACCGATAAAAGTACAATCTGTACAAGTTCTACCTAAAATACCCGTTGACCGGATCCCTTGATTGTAAATCGTAGCAACATCATTACAAACGCAGTTATTAACATTTTCTAACCAAAGACCAATGCCTCCAGTTGTTGTCAAAACTCCTAGATGCTTGGAAATAACAGATGCTGACTGATCAAAACCAGCAACATTCGTCGTTGTCCCAATTAAATCTGTATCCTCTGTTGTTCGTAAAGAAGTTCCCTGATTTAAAGAACAAACAACATGAGAAAACATAACTGAATTTGCTCCATTAATGTAGATACCACGACCACTGTTGGTACCAATGTTCGAAGATGCTTGCACATTATCAAAACTAATTGAAGAAAGATCCCCAGTTGTTCCATATTTTAAATAAACACCCGCAGCCAAAACTCCATCTGCCGTTTGAGTTGATGAACCGTTTGCAAAGTTTGCACTACATGTTGTATCAACGATTGTTGCATAGTTCATTTTTGTAGAATACAAACCATAACAAGTCACTAAACCATTATTGCGACAGAAATGACTATCATAAACTTTTAAATCACGAACTAATGATAAATTAGCACCGATTGCTGTTGCGTCAGAATAGTTAAGATTAAACTCACAATTTGATATTTTCATCGACTCAACAATAAAGTCTGGTGATGCTGCAGTAAATAGTTCGAGCCCAACCGCTTGTGTTTGGCTCGTATTGTTCCCGAATTGGCAATCTTGTAACTCGATATCGTTCGTCGCCTCAATTTGTAATCCAACAGATTTTGTTTGAGATAACGACTGGTCAACATAACTTCGTTGCATACCGACACGAGTACAATTGCGGAGAATGATTCCTATACCCTCTGTCCTTAATCCATTACCTTCATCATAACCACCATACCCAATCCCCTGAATACAACTATCTATAAAGAAAACATCTGATGTATATGTCGCGATGATACCTGAATAAGTGTACACATCAACAGTATCAGAATTCAGTGGATCTTCGCGCAACGGCATAAAAGTATTACTACCATACGTGTACGTTGTCTCGATTAATGTTTTCAAGTTCACTAAAGCCGTACGTTTATCTGAAGCATGTCCCAAGATTCTTACATTATCAAGAATAACCGAAACCACAGACTCTGTATCAAATCCACCAGATTTACCCATACAAGCAATACCAACAGAACTGTTCGTAATTTGAACATTTTCGATCATCACATTCTTTACACCAGAGTGAATAAGTATGCCGCAATCGAAACCTTTTAATGAACCATTTTTAATCACAACGTTGGTTGGTTGTGTACCAGACAAACTTGGAGGTAATCCAATTTCTATACCAACATACCCCGTGCCTGACGTATCATTACAAATAATTTCCATACCATTCAAATCGATTTCGACAGTCGAAGCTTTTACCCGTATCATAGGGTTACCAGTTGCCAAACTTGATGGTGCATACGTGTCGGAATAGGTTAAACGATAAGAACCAGACCGTGTAATATCCTTTGATCGATTATTAAGATTATTTAATGAAAATATCTGAGTTGTTGGGAAATTTGTATGATGAACAATCGGCGCACTCGCATGAATTTTACCAACACGATACACATCTGCCCCGTCCTGAGCCAACAAAGGCGAAAGACTAAAAACAGTCACCAAAATATATTTTAAAAATTGCATTACTATATCCCTTTTTCACATGAATAAATATAAAGTCCCTCTATAAAACCATTATTTTTATAAGAAATCAATGTATAGCAGAATTCATAAAATCACATGAAAAACAGATGATCAACCCACCAGCGGCATGAACACCAAAGCAAAACTTGATTCTCCAAAATTTGTTAAGTTTCACTATAATAAAAAGAGCCACAGTCACCATTGCAACTATCGCTCTTTTTTAATTTTAATAATTATTAATTAATTTTGCTCACGACTAGCTATTTCATTTTTAATATATTCTATTCTATTCTTGCTCATGTTGTTATTTTCAAAAAATTCAACTGCAGCATACAGACAATCAATATCACATTCTTTGCACGCAAATTCATCAGCTGCTTTATCATAACAATTTATAATCCATGCATTCGCTGTTACAAGTAAAATTATCTTAGGAATAATGGAAACATTGTAATTAAAATCAAACTTATCCACTTCTTTTAACAGGCTATCGAAGTTACTTATATTTTCCGTTGAATGAAGCGTTTTAAGGGCTGGTACTACTAAACTTAGTATCGCTATATCAGATGCAATAGCACTCATATTTGCATATACTCCATAGTTCTTGTCGATAAATCCTGCTTGAAAAATCAATATGAACTCTTGCTGTGCAAGCATCGAAGCTTCCTCGCTCGTTAGCTCTTGATCTTCTAATTGTTTTTTATAAATGCTGTTGATTTGTTTTAAATAAATATGTGAAAAATAAATATTATTAAATATAGGAAATTGAGTTTTTGCTTCTAAAATTTTTTTACTTTCAAGATGAGCCTTAGGATGCTTTTGACTCATAGCCTCGTACCATGCTTGAGCGTATTCATATTTATTACCAACTAAGTCATCATTGTAATATTTATCCTGTATGTATCTTGATGCTACAATTAACCCTGTTATAGCCGTACAAGCTCCAGCAATCATCAGTTGTGTATTCTGTTTGCCTTGTATGTATTCATTGAATTGATTTTTGTGACTCTCATCAGAACTTGATACGAGTGTAAAAACAGGAGTTATTGCAAAATTGATATTCAACAATATAAATAATAGTAGTTTTTTAGAATTCACGTTTTAAGCCTCTGTTTCATTTTAATGTTTTTTGTATTGTAAATATAGTAACAAATATACTTTCCATTGCAAGACATTGGATACGTCCTAGACGACTTACAATCGATAATTATTTTCATCATTTCTGAGATTCAATTTAACCATTCTTTTTCTTGGTTCTACAGCTTCACTTCTTTGCCAGCAATCAGATCATCTGCTATCTGATCTAATTCTTCATACGAGTACGCAAACTCAGGTCCAAGCTCCATAGTACTTAAATCTAAAGCAATATCTATAAGATCCTCTTCAATATTAAGAATATGCTCCCAATAAGCACTGTGCGCCCATTTACCTATAAATTCAACTTTCTCTTTTTCAAGCACTCTCTGTTTTAAATCCTTACCAAATTGTACCTTTGTATACATTATTTTAGCCTTGATTCTTTAAATTCGATTTCACCATTCCATGGCAATGTTATTTTCCATACATCTATGGTGACTTGATCAAGATCAACTTCATAATCTTCATCAAACTCAGGGTCTCCTTTTTCAAAAAATTGTATTTTATGAAGATTGCCACGCAATGCATAATCATATGACTCTTCTATAAATTGCTTTAAAATTGGATAAGGAGAATCTATAGTATTTATACGACACCTAAAGGGTAAATGCCGATCTTTTCCAGATAAAATATTAAAACATAAATGTACAGGGAAATCATCAAACCAAAAATATAATGTTGCTTCTGTCAGTGGTTTAATCAAACAGACTTCGTCCGACTTGTATTTTATTAAACTTTTAATAAAATTGGCTAGCTCCTCAGCTTTTATATTCTTTGCTAATTCATCATCAAGTATGATTTCCCATCCATTGTTATCAATTTCTTCTTGCTCTTCAGTTTTAGAGATTTCCCCTGAAAGATAAATTTTATTATCTAAAACTTCACGTAAGTCTATTATTTTTTTTATTTTTATATAATTCATTATTTATGAGATTCAATCTCATCATTAAATGGTAAAGTTATCCTCCATACATCTAAAATAAATTTTTTAGGATCATCATCATCATCATCCCAACCAGGATCACCTTTTTCGATAAATTCAATATCATCCCATTTTATAGCTGGATATTGAGCTTCATTAACACATTTATTTAAAATAATATCATGAGAATCAGCAGTCTTCACAGTGCAAGCAAAGGGTAATTCTATATTTTCACCAGATAAAAGGTTAAAACATAATTGCGATGACTGTTTATCAAACCATAAATAAAATGTAGCAACTGATACATCTGACATTTCAACAATTTGTTCTGACCTCTTTTTTAATAATATTGATAAAAAATCATTCAATTGTTTTAAGGAAAGTTGTGAAATAAATTTTTCATCAAATGAAATTTGCCAAAAATTATTATAAACTTCTTTCTTCTCCTCATAAGATGACCCTGAAAGATAAATGTCATCATTAATGATGAATTCAAAATCAACTAACTTACTAATTAAAACACTGCTCATAAAAACATACCTTATTCATATTATTTTATTTATTAAATCATCTTACAACTTTAAGATTTAAAAATTATCGCCTTCCATGGAATAAATTTCCCTACTGAACTTTTATGTTTATCTATAATTTTCTTACCAAGTAAATCAGCATCATGAGTCCACTCCAATCCCTTTGAAGTTTCTTTAAATACTTTATAATGTCGCCCAGAATGCCCTGCTGTATCTTTAGACCACCATAAGTCAGTTTTTGGATTTTTAAAAAGATTACCATAACCATTAGCTCTTGCATTTTTAGCAGAGCTATCTTTTATATTTTTAAAAAACTCAACTGTTCCTGGATCACTCCAACCTGGCGAAACTTTCCGCTCACCTTTTTCATTAACTTTATCGAGTTTATCAGAATCATTTTTATTTTCAGGTTTTTTAGGATCACCAGGCTTTTTAGATTTTTTATCCGAGCTACTTTTTTTCTTTTTATCGTTTCGCTTTGCTTGATTAGTAAATTCATCATTATCCTCATCATCTTCAAACTCATCCATATCTGATACATCTTCTACAAATCCTGAGTCTTGAGATGAAAAGAAATTTGATATAACTGCAATAGCACCTATAACCCCTCCACCTAAAACTGCTTTTTGAGTTGAAGTCATTATTGGTTGAATGTCATGAGATTTTTCGGGCACTTGAATGGAGGCTACAGACTCTTGCAATGGTGTAGAAGGATGAACATCCTTTGTTGTCGGTTGAGTATCAACGACTGAAGCTTTTGGTGTTAACGTTGGCGCTTGAGTCGTTTTTTCATTTGACTGGCTAACAGTTTTTGCTCTTTTTTCTGGTTGCTGCCTACTTGATTGTGCAGCTTTTTCCGCAGCTTTTTCTGTTTTTACTGCAGCTTTTATCATAGCATTTTCTGCTGTTACTTCTTTTTTTGTCAACTTGCTTCTTCTATCAATTTCTTGTTCAAGAGCACCTGCTTCCTGACGTGTAAGATCCCCACTTTCGAATGATTTTCGAACTTGTTCTTTTTGAGCAAAAGGAGCACCACTTAAAACTCTTGCTTTTGAATTTCTTGTAGATTGCTCATGTTCTGCACTAAATCTTTGAAAGTCTTGAGCACTTTGAGACGGAACTGCCGTAGCTTTTTGTTGAGCTGCATTTCGCATAGATGCTGCTTTTTCATGGTCAGCTAAAACATCTTTCGCAAGATCATTTTTTTTATTATTATGAAATGTATCACTGATACTATCTTGCCCAAATACATCTTTTCCGTTTAAATGATTTGGACTTTGATTATTCCTAGCTACTTGTTCTCGAAGGCATTGATCAACATTCTGTTCTGGGAATGGTTTATCAACTACTGTTATTGAAGGATTACTTTTATTCAGTTCTGGAACAATTTCATTTGGAGTTGATGTTTTTGGTTGCTCACGTACAGTTTTATTATTTTGTTGAGGTTGATCATCAGACGTTGCTAATTTTGCTCCTTGTTGACTGCTTTGCTTTGACTGATTGGCGAATTGAGGCGCTACAGTTGATTTTCTTGTAGATTTATTATGAACAGTAGGAGCTTGTTTTCTTTCTTGAGTTGTAGCAGAGGCTCTTTGTTCTGGTTGTTTTGCTGAAGGTGGTGTAATATTTGGATTAGTTTTATTTTCTTCAGAAGGTTGTTGTACTTCTTGAGTTGTAGAATTTTGATTGTCACCCCAAATAGCATCACTAACAGCCTTAACTCCTTTTATAGTTGCTGCTGTAGCAGTTCCAACTATAGTAACAGCTCCATTTACAGCAACGACCTCACTGACTACCACTCCACCGACAACAACCGTTCCTGTCGCCGTTCCTGCTGCAACTGCACCTGTCCCAAAAAGCCATGCTGTTACAGTTGCATACAATCCTCCAGTAGCTGCGGTTCCAGCGACAGCGGTCGTCCCGGCAGCGGCAGTTCCCACAACCACTGTTCCTGCGCTTGTAACCACTACTGTTGTGCCAGTTCCAACAACAATTCCCGTAGCTGCACCACTTGAAGCTGTTAGAGCACCCGCAATCACAGTTGCCTCAACAACTACTTCATTTTTTTGAATCGGTTTTTCTTTAGGGCGTTGATTAAAACGTTTTCGACCTTGATGCTGTTCAATCTCACCGCCTAAAAGTATTGGATTTTGTGATGCTAAAAATATAGAAATTAATTGAGATACGTTATCTCGAGAATTTTCGACTGAGTCAGAAAGTTGATCTATTTTTTCTTGGTAATATTTTGAACTTGTATCTAAATATTTATGAGCTCTTTTTTTGCTCAGTTCAGCTATTTTTTTTAATTTTTCTAGCTGTGGAGAAGTTATAAAAAATTTATATTTTTCTTGATTGTCATAATCTAAGATTTGCTCATCATCATCGTGATTTGTAACAATTTTATTAGAAGGCCGACTGGCATGTGGTGGATTTATAAGAAGCGGATAGGTTTTCCGATTTTCCTCATCATGAAAAGGCAACGGCCTATCAGAATCATGACTCTGAATTTGTGAAAATAATATTATGAAATTAAGTAGAACAAATCTGGCATTTAACATACAGTTTCCCATCCCCATAAAAATATCAATAACTATCTTCAAGGTGAACCTCTTCTTTTTAAAAGTCAAACTTTGAAAGAGCTCAACAAGCGCCCAATCATCGATATCATTTCAAGACGAAATTATAATACGTGAATCACGAAAAAACTTTTCTGTTAAAAGGATTTTATAAATAGCTGTATAAAAAGTTTTTTTGATTGTTTACAGCGACGATTGTATAAGCTTTTTTAAGGATATGAAATTATAATCGACTGGCAAAACCATCACTAATATTAAATCAAGTAGAAAAGATCGAATCGCGGAGTCGACAAAGCTCGTGACTATATGAAATATTCGAGAACTCATTAAAATATTTTAAAATTAGGCCAAGAAACACAGTGAATTTTATTTATTTGTATATAAAAAAGGCAGCCTACGATTTCGTTTCACTACATCTTCGGGAACATGGTGGCGGCGGCCACTAATCGTTTTTTTTAATACAATAAGATCTAATTCAGACATTCTTTAAAATTCCATAAACGCCTACGATCCCGTTTCACTACATCTTCGGGAGCATGGTGGAGGCGGCCACTGATCGCTTTTTTCAAATACAATAAGATCTAATTCAGACATTCTTTAAAATTCCATAAACGCCTACGATCCCGTTTCACTACATCTTCAGGAACATGGTGGTGGCGGCCACTGATCGCTTTTTTAATACAATAAGATCTCTAATTCATACATTCTTTAAAATTCCATAAACGCCTACTATCCAGCTTCACTACATCTTCGGGAGCATGGTGAAGGTGCCCACTGATCGCTTTTTTAAATACAATTCAACTTCCAGAATTTCTAAGACCTGTCAAGAACCTACGACTTCGCATTGTTTTATAATCAGCTTAGACGGACAAATTCGGGAAACGTAGTAGCAGCCTTAATTTTTTTCTAAAAAGGCATTCGTGGCGCCTGCCACCCCAGATCCCCCGATGTAATGATAGTGGAATCTGGGTGTATAAAATATAGAAAAATTACACCTCAAAACAGTTCGGCCCCAAGTTAAAAACCTGAGGCCGAATTACTATTTAAAATGTAATAAGATTAAGCAGTTGTCCAAGGTTCTTTACCAGTTCCTGTGACACTTCCGTTATTAACTTCCCAATATGCAACCATGTCATTTGGAATATACGCAAGTAACTGTTTTGCAGCTACAAATTCAATAATTAAATTATCGAACGGTGATGCGTTTGCAAAGTTACCAATATCACCATTATAAGCAATTTTCACTGGGAATGAAATTGTTGGATAATCCAATGGATCAAACGGTACAAAGTAGTTTGCGTTCAACATATCACCAATAGCGTTTGCAAACATAACGTTACCAACGTGTACAGAGTTCGACTGTAAAGTATATTCTGCAAGACCCGATCCCCAACCTAAATCATTAACCGTTGATTGGTAAAAACGATTATCTTTAGCTGAGAGAGATGTTGTAACATCTTGAACTAAACCATACGCCTGGCCAGAGTTACCTTTGTTATTTGCACAGTCTGATGCGCTGACTTCGATATTCACAGCTCCATCACCAACCAAGATACCTGCTGCAACTCCACCAACAATTGATCCAAACTCTTCTAACGATCCTGCAGGGTAATTACCACTCGCGATAAATACAATTGCTAATCTATCAAGCGCGATAGATGGTTCGAAGAGAACTGGCAATGTTGGTTGTGGCTCATCAGCACTATTAATAGAATCTGTTGCTTGACGACCAATTTGAGCTGCTGTAATTGGACTTGCAATTTCATCTGTTAATGTTCCTATCGCAGCACCACTCAACGTTGCTCCAGCCCATGTAGAACTTAGAACACGTGCTGCTAAGAATGTCCAGAATGGTAACACTGTAGAAATATCCATATCTCCACTACTGTCAGCTTTTGAATTTACCCAAGCTTCGTTACCTGAACATTTTGATCTCACAACTAAGTGACCTTCAGCTGTTCCAGAAATACCAATACCAATTGCACTATCTTTTGCAGACTGATTACCAATCGCAATGTGATCTTGCATTACACAGTTTACAGAGTTATTTACTTGCACACCAACTGCTGTACTAAATGCTCTGTATTGCGCCATTGTTGCACGCATCAGCATTTGAGCTCCAGAGATCTCTGCAACATTATTGTAAGTCGAAGCTAAGTTAGGATCGTACTCACTAATATCCTGAAGATATTTAATGTTACGTAATCCATGTAAATAATCTTTTGTTAATTGTAATAAATCAACAGTTGCATCCGTAGAACCACCAAATATAGTAGGTTTTTGAGCTGATGGAATAACAATTGCTGAATTATCTAAAGCATTAAATGGATTTGTCGTATAAAAATATTCACCTGTTGCTTGTTGGAATGATGTTTTACAATCCTGTAATGTACAATCATTACATGTTGCTATATAAACACCACCTGCACGCACTCCAGTATTTTTAGATGCTTCAACATCAGTAAAGTAACAACTATCAACTTGGTAAATATAAATTCCAAATCCACCTTCTAACACATCTGTAAATCCAGTTACAGCATCTGCAGGATTAACAGGTAAATGTTTTGAAACAGTTGCAGTTGTATCAGCAGCAGCCATTGTTGTAGCTGTTGCACTCGTAATATTATTATTAATAATACCATGAAGAATTGATACGTTTGCACCAGATGCAGATTGTCCATCTAAGAAAATTCCGTACGAACGAGATGTTCCACTATTTCTCGATGCAGTTACATTATCCATTTCAACAGATAATGGTTGTTGTAGATGAATACCAATAACTTGCTCTCCGTTATAATTACCTTCTGTTGCAACATTGTGCAAACTACCACTCTGTAGTGATGTTACAAAATACATACCACGAGCAGTATGAGTTGTAGCAGATTTATTATAGTTACATGTAGCTTTATCAATAGAAACAGAGTTACCACCAGCAATACATAAACCAATAGCATCACCTGTAAGAGAAATATTATTACTTGCTGCTATATTTTTCATCGTAAGTGAAGATGCTGTAGTATCAAAGTTAATACCAATAACTTGGTTTGTTCCACCTGCTGATTGATTATAGTGAGCATCAAGCCCATCTATGTTAACCGCAACACCAGCTACAATTTTACAACCTTCTACCACACCCGCGGTAGAACTGTTTCCACTACATGAACTGTTGATGATATCAAGAGCATTAACAGTTGTTACAAACTCCATACCATACACATTACCTGAACCATTATTTTGGTTTGCAGTACAGCGATTTAACGAAACATTAGAACCGGCTGTAAGATTTAAACCATGAGTAGATGCTCCAATATTATTACTCATAGCAACATCAACCATATCAACAGATTTTACACTTGTTAAAAATGTAATAGCGTCAACATTTCCAGGAGTACCATTTGTGCTTGATGTATGGTTTGCCGTAACATCATTCATTGTAACGTTACTTACTGTATCAAAAACAATTCCCTGAGCTGTCGCACTTCCAAATGATGTTGTTGTACTATCAGCATTAACATGATTCATATTAATTGAATTTGAACCTGATGAAAACTGTAGTCCAACTGCATTACCACCAGAAGAGTTGTTATTACTAATCACTCCATTATCTATAGATAAAGCTGTTGCACTTGTAAGGAACATTCCAGTTGCAACGTCTCCTGAAGAACTATTGTTACTAGCACTTACATCTCTCATGCTCAATGCAGTAACAGAACCAGTATAATTCATACCATACACAAGACCATCACCATTGTTTTGATCAGCATACACGTGTGATAAATTTATATTTTCTCCTCCAGCAACAAGAATTCCACTTACCGCTCCACCATTATTACTGTTAAAATTACCTTTTGTAATATCAACAGATTCTGCAGAACTCGTAAAATTAATTCCCTGCGCCGCTTGTCCAGCAGGTGCTGTTGTCTGACTTGCTGATATATCTTCTGCTAAGAAACCAACAACTCCGTCAACAACAATTCCTTGAGCCGTTGATCCAGATGATAATGTATAGTTAGAAATTACATTTTTTAACGAAATCGTTCTTGCCGATGTCGCAAAGTAAATACCAATTGCTGCACCAGCCGCTGTTGTATTATTACAAGTCACGTTATTTAAAATAACCGAAACACCGTTAGAAATATAAATTCCCGTTGCAGGAATTCCAACACCCGTTGCAGTCACTCCGTTCATAATCAAACCATCAATCGTTAATGATGAAGTTGTTCCTTCAAAATCAAGACCAATAACCGACGTTGTTCCAGTTCCAGAATTAATATTGTTACTAATCGAACAATTCGTCATAGTCACACCAACAGAGTTGCTTGCAATGAATCCACGAACTGTACCAGTTCCAGAACTGTTACCACTAATAGTTAGATTATTCAATGAAAGCGAATTTGCTGACGGCGACATAACAAATGCTTGGAATGTACCAGAACCAGATACCGAATTGTCATTAATAACCACACCATCCATAGTAATGTTTGTAGGTGATGCCAATGATAAAATAGTAAAATAGTTACTAGCATGCGTAATCGCATTACTATTAATAACAACATCATTTAAAGTTAGAGAACCAATTGATGTTATAAAATCAAGAAGGTTCGAAGATCCACCACCAGTATTACCATTTAACTGTGCATGCTGTAGTAAAATAGACTGCCCTGCAGTAATTTCTAAAGCTTTAATGATACCTGTACCATCAGCACCGTTACTATTCACCTGAATTTTATCTAATTCAACAGTTTGTGCTGAACCAGTAAATTGTAATGCAATAACATTTTGATCATTATCAGTTGTTGTATTGTAGTTACATAATGCATTTTTCAAACTCACTGACTGAGCAGCTGCAAATGTTGCTGCATTTACTATTCCACCAGAAGATGTGTTACTCACTAGTGAAACACCATCTAGTACACATGATTTAATAGATGTACCAAAAGACATACCTTTAATGAAATCTGTTCCATTATTATAATCACATGCTATATCAGAAGCTGTAATACCCTGGCCAACCATAACGCGAAGACCAATAACTGATGAACCGTAGTTACTACTTGCTGTAGCATTTTTCAAACTTAAACTTTTAACATATGTTGAAAAGAATATTCCAGTTGCACCCATATTATTTGCATTGGTAGAATCATCACCAGCAATTGTATCACCACCAGTACCATGATTATAATCAGCAAAAATATTTTCCATCGTTACGGCTTCAACAGAATCAAACTGCATACCACAACAAAATCCTGCATTACCTTCATTATGATTACAGTTAATATCTGTAAGCTCTAAAGCTGTACCAGAATTCCATAAAGCTCCATACGCACGAGCTCTTTCTTCGTTACCAGTATCACCAGAATTACTTGCTTCGTTTGTGTTACAAGTAAGACCTGTCATAAATACAGCATTTACCGACTCTAAAAGAAGGCCGACAGAACGGCGATAATTTGTTGAACCTGTTGTAGGTACAGCAACATACTGAGCTAAATTATTACTAAAAATACAATCTTTAATTGATAAACTTGCACATGTATTAAAGTGGCAAGCAACAACTTGAGCTGGAGAGATATTACTTGAAGCATTTACTCCATTTAAAAATAGATTTTTTGAGTTGGTAATATCAACACCATACGTTACCGTAGAATTAACTTCACCACCTCGATAACCAATTCCATCAATCAAAACATTATTGAATTCCATGTTATTGGTATGACGTAAAACAATTCCAGAGTAAACTGACGCATCAGAACCATCTACTGGATTTGTTGTATCCATGAATGTATTTGCACCGTAATTAAAACCAAGACCATTAGAAGTCTCAGAATCTGCTGTTTCTAATTTACGACGAGCCCATTCAAGTGCTCCATCAGAACCAGATGCATCAAAGTTATCTCCAATGATTTTAACATCACTCATTGAACAAGAAGCAATTTCTTCACTCTGACCAGTATCACCCATATAGACAATACCAATTGGAGTTCGAGAAAATGATACATTTTCGAAACGTACACTCTTAACACCTTTATGTACAACAACTCCAACATCAAAACTATCCAAAGTACCATTTCGAATAATAACGTTTTGAGGCTGACTATCAATTGTCAGAGTAGGATCAGCTGCCAAGGTTACTGGATTGTATCCAACTTCTATACCAATAGCATGAATACCGTCTGCTGTGTTTTTAGATAGTGATTGTCCATTAAGATCGATAATAACTGTTGAAGCAAGCACCTGGAACATTGGTGAACTTGCAGCTTCTGATGTTGGGCTATAGAAACCAGATCGTGTTAGTCGTAAAGACTTCGACTGTTTAATTGAATAAGTTCTACGTTTAATATCTGCAATAGAGAATAATTGCTCTGACGGAAAGTTTGTATAGTAAGAAGCACTTTTAAAATCATCTAACAATTTGACCCTGGTTTGATCGGGTAGATGAGCTTGCATGCCTATCATATTACCCAAGATAAGACCTAACCATAATATTTTTTTGATCATAAATCTTTTCTGCATCTACACTCCCTTTTAGTTTTTGATAGTATGCGTTACGTTACAAACGAATTAATATTTTTCGAATAAATCTTAATTTCAAAATAAGTTATACCACTATGCTGAAAACATATCTAAATAATCAATATATTTTTTGATGTCATAACAATAATTGCTATAAAAGCATTTTCCTCATGAAAAATCAATACAAAAAACGAGAGAGCTGTGATTGTTATAATCACAGCTCTCTCGAAAACTAATTCATAAATAATTTATAAATTAATATTAAACATTCGTCCAATCTACTTTTCCAGTTGGAGAACCAGCTGTATTCCAGAAAGTTACCATGTCATTTGGAATATAAGATGATGTTTGTTTCGATGCAATAAACTCGATCACCAAGTTATCAAATGGAGATGCGTTTGCAAAGTTACCAATATCACCGTTATAAGCAATTTTAACAGGGAAGAAAATGTTTGGATAATCTGTTGGATCATATGGAACAAAATAGTTTGCGTTCAACATATCACCAATTGCATTACCAAAGAAAACATTACCAACATGAATTGAATTCGATTGTAATGTTAACTCTGCAATACCAAAACCATATCCAAGATCATTTACAGAATGCTGATAAAATCTATTATCTTTTGCAAGTAACGATGTTGTTACATCTTGCAGAAGACCAAAGAACTGACCCGCATTACCTTGGTTATTTGCAACATCACAACTATCAACTTCAGAGTTAACTGATGCATCACCAACTAAAATACCAACAGACATACCACCAATAATTGATCCAAACTCTTCCATGTTATTAGCAGGTACAGTAGTAATAGTACTTGTAAGAGAAATTGCTAATCTATCAAGAGCAATCGTTGGCTCAGTTAACGCATCATTTCCTGATGGAACTGCAGGTTGATCAGCTGCAAGAATAGTATTGCCTGACTGATAACTAGCAGTTGTTAAGAAACCTGTTTGCGCTGCAACAATTGGACTTGCTATAGCAACAAGGAAGCCTGCTGTAGTTTGATTACCACTTAAAGACTCACCAGCCCATGAAGAATCTATTACATATGTCTCAAGGAAAGTCCAGAATGGTAATACTGCATCAATGTTAATGTTTCCAGTACTTGAAAGCTTAGAATCTGTCCACGCTTCGTTACTTGAACTCTTAACACGCAAGATAATATGACCTTGAGCTGTTCCAGAAACTCCAACTCCAACAGAACTATCTGTTGCTGATTTATTACCAAGAGCTATATGATCTTGTACAATACAGTTTTCTGAATTATGAATTTGAATTCCAACTGCAGTACTAAATCTACGGAACTGAGCAATTGTCGCATTCATTAATGATTGCGCACCAGACATCTCTGAAACATCATTGTAAACAGATGATAATGTCGGATCGTAATTACTTGTATCTTGCAATGATTTAATATTACGTAAACCATGTAAGAAATCTTTTGTTAACGCTAATAAGTTAACAGTCGAATCAGTAGTTCCACCATAAATAGATTCTACAGTAGTATTCTGAGCCGATGGAATCACAATAGCAGTATTTGTCAACGCATTAAATGGATCTGCTGAGAAGAAGAATCCTCCAGTTGCCACTTGGAATGATGTTTTAGAATTCTGAACAGTACAGTCATCACATGTTGATATATATATACCACCAGCACGAACTCCACCATTTCTTGAACCCTCAACACCATCTAAATTACAACTATTGATTTGATACACATACATACCAAATGCACCTTCTAACACCTTTGTGAATCCAGCGATATTATCGTTTACATTCACAGGTAGATGCTTAGAAACTGTCGACGCTGTATCAACTGCTGACATTGCTGTAGCTGTTGAATTTGAAGTATTACCATTTAAAATAGCATTCTTAACAGTAACATTCGATCCTGCAGATGTTTGGCCATCCAATAAAACACCATAAGAACGATCGAATCCAATATTTCTTGAAGCAGAAATATCACTCATCTCAACAGACAATGGTTGCTCGATATGAATACCTACAGCAAACATACCTGTTGCTGGAGTTGCAGCATAGTTACTATCTGCAGACAAGTTCTTTAAGTGAGCACTTTGTAATGATGTATCAAAGTGAATACCACGAACGATCGAAGCATTATCACACAAGTTATAGTTTGCTGCTACATTATCCATAGATACTGCTAAACCAGCTGCTAAACGTATACCTGTAGAATTTCCAGCTGCAGATACATTATTATTTGCAGTTGCATTTTTCAACGATACAGAAGAACCTGATGTTGCAAATTCGATACCAACAACTTCATTTGTTCCACCAGCTGATTGGTTATAATCAGCAGCAATACCATCTATTTTAACAGCTGTAGCTGCAGTAGCTTTAAATCCACCTGCAACACCTGCTGATGCAGTATTTGCATTACCAGTAATGTTAATTGCATCTAATGCATTAACAGATCCTGTAATTTCTATTCCATATGCAGAAGTTGTTCCACTATTTTGATCAGCAAAACAATCTTGCAAGAATACGTTCTCTCCAGCAGCTAATTTAAGTCCGTGAACTGCTGCACCAATATTGCTATTCATTGCAATATTTGTCATATCAATAGACTTAGCACTTGTTAAGAAAGAAATACCTTGAACATCACCTGGAGTAGCATGTGTACTTGAAACATGATTCGTTGTAACGTTCGTCATAGAAATATTAGTACCTGTATCAACAACGATTCCTTGAGCTGTTGCTGCTTCAGCACTTGTGCTAACATTATCAATATTCATATTTTTCAATGTAACAGTATCTGTAGCAGATGAAAATTGTAAACCAATCGCATTACCAACAGCTGTACTATTATTATTGATGTGAGCACCATCCATTAAAACAGCAACACCACTTACTACTTTAATACCTGTAACTGCAGCACCTGTACTGCTATTATTATTACAAGTGATTTTATTCATACCAAGATCAGAAACTGAACCAGTAAAGCTCATTCCCTGAACAATTCCATCACCAGTGTTTTGATCAGTTGAACTATTGATCAATTTAATATTCTGACCAGCGGCAACTAAGATACCACTTACAGCACCACCAGAGTTACTATTAAACATACTGTCTTGTAGCGTAACTGATTTTGCAGATGTAACAAACTTGATACCTTCTGCAGCCTGTCCTGCTGCTGCAGTTGAGTGACTTCCAGAAACATTTGTACCAGTTATATTTTCTGCTGCAGTTATAACAATACCTTCAGCTGTAGCTGCTGAAGAGTTTGTATAATTAACAATAACATCTTTCATTCGGACTGATTTTGCAGAAGTTGCAAATTCCATTCCGATTGCTGCTCCAACTGCTGATGTAGCGTTACAAGAAACATTTGTTAAACGTAAATCTACAGGAGCTGTCATATAAATACCATGAGCAGGAATTGCTGATCCTGTAGCAGCCATGCTACTTACAACAACATTTTCAAGGTTAATAACAGATGCTGATGTTTGGAAATCAATACCACGCACTGATGAACCTGAACCAGTTCCTGAATGTTTATTATCATTAAGCAAACTGTTTTTCATAGTGAAAGAAACAGGAGCTGTTGCAATAAGACCACGAACATTTCCAGTTCCTGATGTATTACCATTAATATCAACATGATCCATTGAAACTGAACTTGCAGATGTAATCATAGCAATACCCTGCATTGATCCAGCTGCAGAAGTTGAATTACTACCAATTGATAGTTTATCAACAGATACACTTAATGGATTTTCCAAGTATAAACCAGTTAAACCATTTGTTGCGTGTGTAATAACATTACTGTTAATTGCAACATCACTTAATCTCAATGCTTGAATTGATGTAACAAATTTAATCATACTTGAAGCACCAGCACCAGTGTTACTGTTCGCTTGGAATTTGTTCATAACAATATCTTGGCCGGCAGTAACTTCTAATGCCATCATAACACCGCTTGTAGATCCAGCTGAGTTACTGCTTACCTGTACATTATCAAATGTAAGAGTTTTAGCAGTACCTGTAAATTGTAAAGCTATACAATCTTGAGCTGCGCCTGATGCAGTATTGTAATTACAAACGGCATTTGAAACATCTACTGATTGTGCAGAAGCAAATGTTATAGCATTTACTGAACCAGCACTTGATGTATTACTTGATACCGATATGTCTTTTAATATACAAGACTGAACACCACTACGGAAAGATATTCCTTTTACAAAGTCAGTACCATGACTATAGTTTGATGTAAAATCAGAAACATTAATTGCTTGACCAGCAAACATACGAAGACCTACAACAGATGAACCGTAGTTACTATTTGCTGTTGAGTTTAGCAATGAAATTACTTTTGACGTTGTAGAGAAGAATATTCCAGTTGCACCCATGTTTTTTGCATTGTCAGAATCATCATTAGCAGTTACGTCACCACCAGTACCATGATTATAATCAGCAGAAGCTTTATCCATAGTTACCGCTTCTACAGCATCCATCTTAATACCATAACAGAAACCTGATTGTCCTTCATTATGATCACAAGAAACACCAGTCAACTCTAAAGCTACTCCAGATTCCCAAAGCATACCGTATGCACGAGCTCTTGCAGCAGTTGTGTCAGCTTCATTGTTTGCTTCGTTTGCATTACATACAACGTTATCCATAATTGCTGTATTAACAGATTCTAGATAAAGTCCAATAACTTGACGGTAACCTGACCCAGTATCAGCATCTACAGAAACATATTGTGCTAAGTTATTACTGAATACACTATTTTTCATAGACAAACTTGAACACGTATCTAAATGACACCCAACAACTTGTGCTGGTGATATACAGTTAGAAACATTGATACTATCAAAATACAAATTATTTGAATTTGTAATATCAATACCATACGTTACTGCAGAAGTTGTTTCGTTTCCACGGAACCCAATTCCATCAACAAGAAGATTGTTAATTTCTATGTTATTACAGTAGCGCATTACAAGACCAGTATAAGCACCTACAGCGACAGCGCCTGTAACTGGATTAGCCATGCTTGCAGCAGAGAAGAATGTGTTTGCTCCATAACCGAAACCAAGACCATTACCAGCTGCAGCATCTGAATTTGCTGTTTCAATTTTAGTTTTTGCCCAAATAAGAGAACTGTTATCAGCGTCTGCTCCACCTTCATCAAGGTAATCACCAATGATTTTTACATCGTTGATAGAAACAGAAGTAATTCCATGCTCAGTATCTGTTGAATCACCCATCAGAACAATACCAACTGGTGTTCTTGAGAATGATACATTTTCGAAACGTACACTTTTCACACCTTCATGAACAATGATACCGATATCGAAATTATCCAATGTACCATTTCGAATGATAACATTTTGAGGTTGGCTATCAATAGTAAGAGTAGGATCAAGAGCGATCATCGCTGGAGTGTATCCAATTTCCATACCAACACAACGAATCTCAGACGTTGCAACGTTCTTACTTAAAATAGCACCATTCAAATCAATAATAACTGTTGAAGCAAGAACCTGGAACATTGGTGAACCAAGCGCCTCTGTTGCAGGATCATAAATACCAGCACGTGTTAGACGTAAAGATTTCGAACCACGAATTGCATATGTTTTTCGTTTCATATCAGCAATAGAGAACAATTGCTCTGAGGCAAAGTTAGTGTTATAAGAAGAAGCTTTAAAACCTTCTTCTATCGAACTTCTTACCTCACTTGGAATCTCTGCATGCATGGTGAATGCAAATACAATGAGGGCAGAGAATGCCAAAATACTTCTAGAAACAAACTTATTTTGCATAAATATCCTTTTATTTTTGTTACATTAATACTCTCTAAGATAGAAATTACACGCACCCTTTCTTAATTTTATTTTGACGATACTACCTTTATAAAAAAATAAAAGTAAAAAAGCAATCACATTTTCACTGAAATTTACAAAAATCATAATGAAAAGTAAAGCGCTAACCCCGGGCTAAAGACCCGGGGCTTTGGCGCCAATTCGGAATTCAGATATTTTATTGATTTTTTATGTAAGATCTAATTCTTGCTTCTGTAACAATTCCGACAGTTTCTGCAA
>Ga0222654_1000271_pt1 | contig 40228 bp, 38 predicted proteins | sample AntAcemetagen421_FD_179805 | JGI IMG/M metagenome (GOLD analysis project Ga0222654, IMG submission 179805) | Saline water microbial communities from Ace Lake, Antarctica - #421 | ecosystem: Environmental > Aquatic > Non-marine Saline and Alkaline > Saline | place: Antarctica: Ace Lake...
TAAATGGGCCAGAAATCTCCGGGTCTCTAGCATACCTTTACTGTCTGCGTACCCATAGCTGTGATCGTCCTGAACGAGTTCAGAAACTATTTCCTTCATCCAGTCTGGAATAGTATTGTTCTTCTGTATAGGGTCCCCTATGTTCTCCCAGGTAATGTCATACCCGAGTTCTTCAATCAGTCGTGCTTTTTTGACGATTCCTCTGATCTCGTAATTTAATTCTTCGGCGCCTGGGCGCAATAGCAATTGTCTCATCATATTCAAACGTGATGCTAGCTTTAAAACACAAATAAACAAAAAACGGAAATAAACTGAACGATAATTTGAAAAAAGGAGGGCTTATAAGTTTAAACTTTTATTTGTCCTTGGTCATTGGCTCCCAAAACTCGCTGCTCAGCCAATTGATAATAAGCCACATTTTCCCCCTTCTGGTATCGTATACCTACTGACTACAATCTAATTATAAAATCTCCCCACCCCTGATAGAAAATAGGCATTCTATTTCTTACTGAAAACAGGTCAAAACCAACTTCCGAATTGATTTCACGGACTCCCAATGACCTCGCTATTGCACACTGTGTCCAATCCCTGTCTTAACCAAAATCCCTGAGCCAAATCATCTTCCAAATAGTTGATAAGCACATCTTATGATACCTCTCCAAGTGAGTTTAAACAAAAAATCCCTTTACTACGTCAAAACGCAACAAAGGGAAAATACCAGTAATTGGTGCTTATATAAGTTTTTTGTATTTAATCCTTTTAGGCATTAAATCACCTAAACGCTTTTTCTTGTTTTCTTCGTAATCTGAGAAATTCCCTTCAAACCAATAAACACTACTGTCACCTTCAAATGCAAGAATATGCGTACAGATTCTATCTAGAAACCAGCGGTCGTGAGAAATCACAACAGCACAGCCCCCAAAATTCTCTAATGCTTCTTCCAAGGCCCTAAGGGTGTTGATGTCCAAATCATTGGTAGGTTCATCTAACAACAAAAGGTTGCCACCTTTTTTTAATGTCATGGCAAGGTGAACGCGATTTCTTTCACCACCTGACAGCACGCCAACCTTCTTGCCCTGATCAGATCCTCCAAAATTGAAACGGCTTACATAGGCCCGAGAATTCACTTCTTTATTTCCCAGTTGTACAAATTCATTGCCCTCGGAAATGGTTTCATAAACCGTTTTATCGGGTAGAAGGGTATCATGTTCCTGATCAACGTAAGCTATTTCTACAGTTTCTCCAATTTCAAAATGACCTGCATCTGGTTTTTCTTCTCCAGTAATAAGATTGAAGAGCGTGGATTTACCGGCACCATTTGGGCCAATTACTCCAACTATACCTCCCTGAGGCAATGAAAACGTAAGGTCGTCAAATAATAATTTGTCTCCAAAGGCTTTTGATACGCCTTTTACCTCAATCACTTTACTTCCCAATCTTGGGCCTGGTGGAATATACAGTTCAAGCTTGGATTCCTTTTCTACGGCATCTTGACCTACGAGCTTGTCATAAGCATTTAACCTCGCCTTGCCCTTAGATTGCTTGGCTTTAGGGGACATCCTTATCCATTCTAATTCTCTTTCGAGCGTCTTCTGTCTTTTTGATTCTGTCTTCTCTTCCTTTTTTAACCGGTCTTGTTTTTGTTCCAACCAGCTGGAATAATTCCCTTTCCATGGAATCCCTTCTCCTCTATCCAATTCAAGAATCCAACCTGCGACATTGTCCAGGAAATATCGGTCGTGAGTTACTGCTATTACAGTTCCCTTATAATTCTTTAAGTGTTCTTCCAGCCATAGCACTGATTCTGCATCCAGGTGATTGGTGGGTTCATCAAGCAACAACACATCTGGTTCCTGTAAGAGCAAACGGCAAAGCGCCACCCTTCTTTTCTCCCCACCAGACAAGTTTTCTACCAACGCTTCAGCCGGAGGAAGGCGAAGGGCATCCATGGCTTTTTCCAGCATGGTTTCCAATTCCCAAGCATTCGCGGCATCTAGCTTTTCCTGAACATCACCCTGCTTATCGATCAATTTTTGCATGGCATCTGGATCATCCATAAGACCCGGTTCCATGAACTTTTCATTGATCGCTTCAAATTCTTTAAGCAAATTAACTGTCTCACTAACAGCTTCTTCAACAACCTCTTTCACTGTTTTGGTAGGATCCAACACTGGTTCTTGCTCCAACATTCCTACTGAATAGCCAGCGGACCATACTACCTCTCCTTGAAATTCAGTTTCCATTCCCGCAATAATTCTAAGCAAGGAACTTTTTCCTGAACCATTGAGTCCAAGCACACCGATTTTAGCACCATAAAAAAACGAAAGATAGATATCTTTAAGTACTCTTTTCTGTGGAGGGTACACTTTTGAAACTCCCGCCATAGAAAAAATTATTTTTTCATTACTCATGGTTTATTTTCGTTTAATTTAAACGGCAAAGATGGTAAAAAATCGGCTTTCTTAGGATAAATGGAGCATATTTAATTAATTTGCAGAAATCCATACCACCACTAAATATTTACAACCAATCTTTTAATCATGACTGAGCATCCATTTGGATATATAATAGAAGAAAAAATTTATCTGAAAGGCTTTTTAGGCCAGGAAGACCGTGAGATAGGAGAAGTAAAAGAAGACGAGGCCTCCACCTTCCGTTATTTCGAGGATAGATTTGAAGCAGTAAAGCAAAAGGTAGAAAAACTAAAAAGCGACATTCAGGAAAACCAAAATAAGGGCTCTTTCCTAATGAAACTTATTCACCTTAAGTCCTCTCTTTTGACCTTTGATGGTTTGGGAGATTTCCCTTTCCTAATAAAAGAACTTGAAGGCCAGGAAGCTATTCTAGAAGAAATCATTCAATCCAACAGGCATAAAAACCTAGAGATAAAAAAAGAGCTTCTTGAAGAAGCTGAAACCTATAAAGAAAGTAACGAGTGGAAAGAAACATCGGAAATTTTCAAAGAGCTCAAGCTAAAATGGCTAAAAACCGGGCCAGTAGAAAAAGAATTGGAAGAGGCGATAAACGAAAAATTCCAAGACATTTTAGACGTTTTCTACGGCAATCGTAAAAATTATTTTGATGGTTTGGCTTTACAGGCAGAGCAAAATATTAAAGTTTACGAGAGCCTTTTAGAGCAAGCGAGAGAGGCTCACGACATGGCTGATGTGAAAACTGCCTTTGAAATCAGTAAGAAGATTCAAAAAGAATGGAAAATTTCAGGCCGAGTCCCTGCTTCAAAACGACAGCCCATTTGGGATGAGTTTTCCAAACTAAACAATCGCATTTTTAGCAAATTCAAACGAATGAGTCAGAGTATCCCGACAATTAGTCCGGGACTTATGATTAAGAAGATTGAAAAATGGTCTGAAGAAATGAGGCTTATGTCCAAAGGAGACGTGAATGAGCACAAAGTCACTCACGCTAAAATGTTGCAGGCAGAATGGAAAAAACTTCCTCCAAAAAAACCGAGGAATGCACAACAAAGTATTGGCACATTCGTATTCTTCTCAGAAATCATTTTTGAAAAATCATTTCTTGACAATCTTTGCCACTCTAAATATGAAGGATTCGCTGAAAAATCTGATTCTGAGCAAAATTCTTTAAAAGTAAATTTATTAAAAGACCTTATTGCCAGGGATCAGCGAGAGCTTATTACTGTTACGGAAAATGCTGAAAACTTCAGAAGCCAGGAAGGGGAATTTGATCACATCATGGGGAAAAAAATTGCTGCCCACAAAAGAAAGGTTGATGTAAAAAACAGTATTTTAAAAGAACTTTCAAACAATTAATCCGTAAATGTTTTAGTTTAAGAAAGTATTTCTATTTTTGCACCCCTTTAAGGGGATCTTTAAATTTGTGTAGATTATGTATTGGACTTTAGAACTTGCCTCCTATTTGGAAGACGCTCCGTGGCCAGCCACCAAGGATGAGTTAATTGATTTTGCTATTCGCTCTGGAGCACCTTTAGAGGTTGTCGAAAACCTCCAAGAGCTCGAAGATGATGGTGAACCTTACGAAAATATTGAGGAAATATGGCCTGACTATCCAACAAAAGACGATTTCTTCTTTAATGAAGACGAATATTAAGCACTAAGCCTTCTCTTTTAAAAGTGAAGGCTTTTTTCGCCACTTATATCCGTAAAGCCTTTTTTAGTTTCACCATTCCTTTTTTGCTGACAGGTAACTGAGTGCCGTCTTGAAGAAATATCAGATAGTTTTCTTTTTGGTAGGGTTCTATTTTGCTTATCGCTGAGATATTTACCAGGTGAGATCGGTGAATGCGAATGAAAGCTTGTGGATCAAGCATTTTTTCGTAGTAAGCCATCGTTCCTAATTTTAGGTAAGGCTTTCCCTTCGAATTGATCTTAACATAATCAACAATCAAACAACGTATCATTTTAGTTGGGGTATCTTTAAAGTGGCTGCAAACTGGCCGTTACTTTTCTGATAGGCAAGCAAATCTTTCCGACCAAAAATAAGGAATAACCTTCTTTGAAGACTTTCCAACAGGATAATATTTAACATTAACCTTATAAGAAAGGCTCCTATACCAAAGGTGAAGGTGCTAAGAATGGCATCCGAGATGCTCCAATCCAAATTACTTTGCCAATAGAAAGTACTTCCAAAGACTCCTGCAAAAACCATCAAAAGATAAATCACATGATCCCCAAAATTATCATTGATCATAAAGGATTCATGTGACTTTTCCATAGCGTACTGAATTTTAGTAGGAAGAAATTTCTATTCCTCCAAATATTACTGATCCTGTAAGGACCAATCGCTTGTCAGCATTTTGAACGATCCCTTGCTGGGTATACCTTTTGTCATCTATACCTGCTGCCAAATTACTCACCCCTATCTGTACATCCCAGTGCGGAGGCACTATTAATTTCAGCCCACCAAATGCTACAGACACCTTCAATACCGCCTGACCTTGAATGTCAGCATGCATTAAATCTATATCTGACCCACCAAAAACAGTGGTTATTTCTCCACCTTTAAACTCCTTGGTCATAACCTTTCGTTTTATCCCAGTAAGAAAGGCGTCTACTTTGATATAACTAGAACTGTCTTGACCTAAAACACCGACACCCTCAGCTGTGCTTTTGTCAAAGCCCTTTTCCCATCCTTCCAAATTAAAAGACTTGTTCCTATTCTTCTTCACAATGATATACAAACCCAATAAGATCAATCCTATAGGAAACAGCAAAGGTCCCATATGATAGGGTAGAAACATCATGTCTTTTAGGAGAAAAAAACCTCCTATTAGAATCAAAACCACTGAACCTGTATTCTGAAACCTATTCTTATAGCCTGAAAAGATCCCGATAGCGATTAAAATCATCGGCCAGGAAAAAATCCAGTACGGGATAAAAACGCCCAATTGCTTTAACAAAAGGAGTGACCCAATGACTAAAATCAATACACCTAGTGCAAAATTTCCATTTCTCTTTCCATTCATGGTTTTAATATTTATTTGATGGATGAAAGGTAGGTCAATCGATATCCAATAAATAGACCGGTTCGACCAACGAAAAAACTTTGCCGATAAACGACCTGATTTTACTGTTGATCAGCTTTTCCTCTACGTTCTAATAAATAGTTGGCGTAACTCAAGTCTTCCGGCGTTGTTAGCTTGATATTTTCCTGATTCCCAGCAATCAAGTGGACCTTCCATCCCATGTTTTCATAAACTGTAGCGTCGTCAGTAAAAAAGGGTTCTTCATCAGTAAGAAAAGCAGTTTTTATTTTTTTTAACTGAAAAGTCTGTGGCGTCTGTACCAACCTGAATTCATCCCTGTTTTTAAACTGGGAGGTTCCGTTGGCATTGACCCTTCTTATGGAATCTTTTAAAGTCACCACAGCAATGGCGCTTCCGTGTGTGGCAGCACCCTCGAAACTTTCCTGGATCACCTCCTTAGAAACAAAAGGGCGCACACCGTCATGAATAGCCACCAGACCCTCTTCTTCAGTTATGCCACGAAGTCCATTTTGAACGGAGTTAAACCTGCTAGAGCCCCCTTTCACCAGTCTATGTGGTAGGCTGAAAGCATACTTTTCGCACAAGCCCTGCCAATATTCGAATTGACTTTCTGGCAATACCAATACCAGGTGTAGCGCAGCATCATATGCATTAAATTTATTTAAAGTATGCATCAACACGGGCAATCCGCCGATGGGCAAGAATTGCTTGGGTATCTCTCCTCCCATTCTCACTCCTGCTCCTCCTGCTACTATAATGGCATATTCCACTTGTTCCTTTACCATAGTTTCTATCAATTAACCAAAAGTTTAGAACAAACCAATGCAGAGAGCACTTCCGTATGCCCGCCATAGGAAACCTTCATATTTTTATCATACGCTTCAACTTCCAGAATTTCTACTTCCACGCCCAGCGCCAATCCTTTGCTGTTAAGGTATTTTAAAAATTCATCAGTGGTTTTGCTTAAAGCCTTTAAAGTCACCAATTCTTCCGGTTGGCAATCTGAAAGCAATCTGAATTTCTGTGTGGAAAAATCCCCGTTTCTGGTTGGAATGGGTGATCCGTGAGGATCTCTCTCCGGAAAGCCTAAAATTTCATCCATCCTGTCAAAAAAAGAAACAGATTGAATATGCTCCAATTGTTCCGCTATTTCATGTACCTCTTCCCATCCAAACCCCATTTTCTCAACCAAATACATTTCTGTGAGCCTGTGCTTTCTGATGATCATTGCAGCCATATTCCTACCTTTTGCTGTAATCTTAAGCGGTTTGTACTTTTCATACTCAAGTAAACCCATTCCGGCTAATTTTTTCACCATACTGTTTACGGAAGGAAGACTGACTTCTAGCGCCTGAGCTATGCTAGTAGTATTAACGTCATCAGTCGCGATGGCTTGATTAAAAATCACTTTCAAGTAATTTTCTATAGATTGGCTGTTGTTCATTGCTTTAATATTTCATAACAAAGATAAAAAAATATTGAAATAAATTTGTTAGTCAAATCTAACTATTTAAATTTGTCGTGACTAAATTAAAACTGAACTTAGCAAAACAAAGTTAGTTTTAAGTGATACCCATTAGGTTAAGATTTGTTCAAGGGCACATCCAACCATCCTCAACCAAAATATCTTTTTAAAAGAAAAAATAAAATGTTTGATACCATAGTTGACTATTTAAGTAGTATATCCCCGGCTTACGCTGCATTAATAGCAACCACATTTACCTGGTTTTTCACAGCTGTTGGTGCTGCTTTCGTCTTCTTCTTTAAGAAAATGAACAGGCCTTTTTTAGACACAATGATGGGATTTACCGGTGGAGTAATGATTGCGGCTAGTTTTTGGAGCCTTTTGGCTCCTGCCATCACAATGAGCCAAGGAGAAGGCTTTACGAAAGTAATGCCCGCGGCCATAGGTTTCTTTGGTGGGGCAATGTTTATTTTTGTTTTGGACAAAATTTTGCCTCATGTCCACATAAATTTCAAGAAAACAGAAGGAATAAAAACTCCCTGGCAAAGAACCACGCTATTGGTGTTGGCCATTACGATGCATAATATCCCTGAAGGACTTGCCGTTGGCGTTTTATTTGGAGGAGCAGCCTCTGGAATACCCGAAGCCAGCATTGCTGGAGCGGTTATTTTGGCCATAGGTATAGGGCTACAAAACCTCCCTGAAGGCATTGCTGTAGCTGTCCCTCTTAGAAGAATGGGGATGAGCAGAAGGAAGAGCTTTATGATGGGTCAAGCTTCCGCCTTGGTCGAACCAATCGCTGGTGTTTTAGGTGCAGTCGCTGTTTCAATTTTCACACCCATGCTGCCATATGCTTTGGCTTTTGCAGCAGGAGCGATGATATTCGTTGTGATAGAAGAAGTTGTTCCTGAATCCCAACAGGGAGGCAATACCGATATGGCTACAATGGGCTTCATCGGAGGTTTTATCATCATGATGGTTTTGGACGTAGCACTCGGCTAAAATTTAACTAATTGCCTTGCTGCACTTCTGGATTTACGGGGTAAGGCAATGGCTCTCCCTTTAGTCCGGCAATGATATTCTCTACTGCACATCTAGACATCTTATCCCTTGTTTCCTTTGTTGCAGAGCCAATATGTGGAAAGACAACAGCATTTTCCATTTCCAATAGTGGATTATCTTTGGACATCGGCTCAGGATTTGTCACATCCAATCCAGCCCCCCAGATGATGTGCTGACGCAAAGCTTCGGTAAGCTCATCTTCCTTGTGTACAGCACCCCTGGATGTATTGATAAAAATAGCTGTGGGCTTCATTTTCTTAAACTGCTCCATGCCAAACATGCCTTTTGTTTCCGGTGTAAGCGCAGTATGCACAGAGACCACGTCACTCTGAGCCAAAAGCTCATCCATGCTTACCTTCTTGGCTCCAAGCTCCTTCTCCGCCAATGCATTGGTACTGCGGTTGTGGTAGAGAATTTTCATCCCCCAGGATTGGGTAACTATTTTTGCAAGCTCTGCTCCTATTCTTCCTAATCCTACGATACCAAGGGTTTTGCCAGCTAGATCAAAACCCAAATCTTGGGTGGGCTGTGAAGGCCCCCATTCCCCTTTTTTTATTTTTTCATGAAGATAAAGCGCCTTGCGAGCAACTGTTAGCATCAGCAACAAGGCCGTTTCAGCGGTTGCTTTATTTAAAACATTTGGCGTATTTCCCACAGGAATGCCATTCTCGGTAGCTGCCTTTATATCAACGCCATCAAAGCCCACAGAGTGAAGTGCTACTACTTTAAGGTGTTTACATTCTTTGAAAAAATCAGCATCCAGGCCCGCCTGACCTACACTTAAAAAAGCATCATGCCCTTTACAAAATTGGATGGCTTGTCCCCTATCCAGTATGGGTTTTTCCTTCCAGACGGTATAGGCAATTCCAGCCTCATCAAGTAATTTCAAACCTATTTCTGGAATAACTTTATTTATAAAAACTTTCATAAATTTTAATTTTGGCACCTGAACGTGTTCGTAAAATCAATAATGGTGGGATAATACCCGCCATTATTGGTAATTATTTAATATACCTAAAGTCGAATTTTTGGTCAAAATCCTTTAAAAAGGCAATCATTAACCCAATCACATTTTCAATATCTTCCTTACTGGCCATTTCTACGGTAGTATGCATGTATTTTAGCGGTAAGGAAATCAATGCCGCTGGCACACCTCCATTGGAGTACGCAAATGCATCGGTGTCTGTCCCTGTACTTCGTGATGAAGCTGATCTTTGAAAGGGTATTTCTTCTTTTCTCGCGGTAGAAATGATCAAATCCAATAATTTTTTATGCACCGCGGCGCCACAAGTTAAAACGGGACCTTTTCCTGCAGTATAATCGCCACTGGCAATTTTACTGTACATTGGAGCAGTAGTGTCGTGGCAAACATCTGTAATGATGGCTACGTCTGGCTTGATCCGATCCGCAATCATTTCTGCACCTCTTAAGCCTATTTCCTCCTGTACAGCATTAACAATATACAAGCCAAAAGGTAATTTGATATTTTCCTGCTTCAACAACCTTGCTACTTCTGCAATCATATAACCGCCAATTCGGTTATCAAGGGCACGGCCGGAATAAAACTTTTTATTCAATTCGGTCAATTCATCCTTAAACGTAATGACACAACCTACATGAACGCCCATTTCCAGCACTTCATCCTTTGACCTTGCACCCACATCTATGAATATGTTATCCATTTTAGGCGTTTCTTCCTTCGCCTTGTCCCTAACATGAATGGCTGGCCAGCCAAAAACACCAGGAACAACTCCTTTGTCGGTATGGATATTGACCCGCATGGAGGGAGCGATCATATGGTCAGACCCGCCATTTCTAATCACGTAGATATAGCCCTCTGGGGTAATATAATTGACAAACCAGCTGATTTCATCGGCATGGGCTTCTATAACAACCTTAAATTCCGCTTTCGGATTGATGACACCTACAGCTGTTCCGTAAGGATCCGTAAAATAATCATCCACAAAAGGCTTGATATAATCCAACCAAATCTGTTGACCTGAGGCTTCAAAACCTGTTGGTGATGCATTGTTAAGGTATTTGTAAAGAAATTTCTCGTTAGTATCCATATGTAGATTTAATTGTATTGCATTCATCGCCACAAAATAGCTGCCAATAAACCCTGTACTGAATTTAATACAGGTAAAGCCATTTGGCAGCTTGCATTGGGATAAAGTTACAAACAAGATTGTTAGGGTAAAAATGGTGCTCGCATCATTTTTAGTTAGAAAGGGAATATTTTCTTTGTTAACCCCGAAATATGCGATACCCAAACTATTTAGTTATAGATTGTTGTGATTAGTTGTCTCTCAATTTCTTTATCCGCACATACTCAGTTTCCATCCTGCTTATTTCATTGACCCTATTTTCTTTCCTTTTTAGCAGTTCTAGTGCTTGGTAAATTTCTTCCAGTGCATCGTCATAAAGCTTTAGACTTTCGTAAATCCCAATCTTTATTCCACTTATCCATTCACTATCTTTATCGAGTTCTTTTCCTTTTTCGGCCAATTTCAAGGCACTTTTCAAAGCTACCCCCCGGTAAGCCAAATAAGCAGCAGCCCCTGCATAATTGTCAGCCACCTTATTTTCCCCTATTAATAACTCCTCTTGTATCAATTTATAAATAATAGCATTGGTAGAGGTTTCAATAGTAAAGCTGATTTGTGTATTTGCCCATGAGATGTACATCTGTGCGTCATGTTGGTTCAATTCAATATCGAAATTTAAAGTCTCATAAAAACGACTTGTCTCGGTAGGGATTCCCACGAATCTGGCAACATCATGATTGTAATCATAGTCATAACTTCCATAGCCTGTGGTGTCTGAATTGATTATTACAACCCAAATTCATAACAAGGGCTTTGAGAATAGAAAGCCGTGGGACACCTTCGACAAGCTCAGGGGACAAGACACACCCAGACTGCCACACCCTTTCCCACCTCAGCAGCCCCCCAAGAAGGGTTCGCAGTGACGATTTAGCCTGTTTTATAATCGATCTTACCATTAATTCAGGTTAGTGGGGAAATTGAGAAATGACTTGAAGTAGCCTAAGAAGCTAAAACTGTTATAGCTCTGGGTTTCAACCCTGGGTTAAGGAAATATAAACCCCTAATTTTGGTGGTATTGTTACTTTTTTATCGCTACAATGCTGACAAAATATCGACCTAAGCTAGTTTACCAACGTAACATATCAAAGTCTTCGAATCCGGGTTTAATCATGGAATGGCTATTATTTTCCTTGATTTTAGGTAAGTTTTCTTTCGGCAAAAAGCCTTCTAATCTCTTTCTTGTCAAATTTACCTGTGCTCGTTTTTGGCACTTCATTTATATAAACAAATACTTTGGGGATCTGGTATTTCACAAAGTCTCTCGATAAAAACGCAACTAATTCTTCATCTAAAACCTCATCTTCCTTGTTCATCAAAACTATTGAAGCCAGAGGTACCTCAACCCATTTATCGTCTGGTATTCCTATTACTGCCGCTTCTCTAATTTTAGGATGTGCCATTAATGCCGACTCCAGTGCAACACTAGAGATCCATTCACCGCCACTTTTTATAAGGTCTTTGATTCTGTCCTTAATTTCCATGTACCCATCTTCATCAATTGTGCTCACATCGCCTGTTTTAAACCAACCATCTGCTGTGAAGTTTTCATGATTGTTTGTTTTAAAATAAGCGCTTACAATCCATGCCCCTTTTACTTGTAGTTCGCCTATGGTTTCACCATCTGTTGGAGCCACTGTCCCATCGTCTGTTACCACCCTTATTTCTACACCTGGAAGTGCAATGCCTTGGTTGGCGCAAACTCTTATTTTCTCATCGACTGACAGATGATCATGTTTTGGTTGTAATCTACTTATTGTTGCTAGAGGAGATGTTTCAGTCATTCCCCAGACTTGAACCCCTTTTATTCCGAAATCTTTATCAAACGCCTTAATTAGACTTTTTGTTAGTGCAGACCCTCCAACCAGGTATTCTTGAAGCGCTAATTTTTCTTTGGGTGGATTCATTTTCAAGGCATGGTACACGCCCAACCAAATGGTTGGGACACCATTGGCTTTACTCACTTTTTCATCTATAAGGATTTCAATAATGGCTTCAGGCTTCAAATTAGAAGAGGGGAGAACCATATCTGACCCTGACAAAAGACAAGAATAAGGAAAACCCCATGCCATCACATGAAATTGTGGTATAATCAATAAAACAATATCCCAATTGCTGAAATTTAAAGCATTAGGTGTAATAATGGAAGAAGCGTGGAGATAGGTTGACCTATGGGAATACAAAACTCCTTTTGGTAAGCCCGTGGTTCCACTTGTATAACAAATGCAACAAGCATCATTTTCATTTATAACAGGCCAATCAAAATCTGCTGATTGGTCAGCTAGCAAATCTTCATAATGCAATGTATTTGGCAAAGTCGTGGTAAAATCTTTAGGTGCATTTAAAAGCACGTAACATTCTACCGTTGCCAGCAATGGTGCTATTTTTTCTAAAAGGTGGACCAATGTAGCATCAACAAAAATCACTTTATCTTCAGAATTATTGATAATATACTCCGTTTGATTGTCAGACAATCGAATATTTATAGGATGACAAACAGCCCCTATACCAGATATTCCATAGTACAACTCTACATGAGGGCCATGATTCCATGCAAAAGTACCCACTATATCCCCTTTTGTGATTCCTAATCTCTGAATTAAGGCATTGGCTAACTTTTTACATCGATTGTACATGTCACCAAAGAGATACTCTTGCCGCACTCCATCTGGTAAATAGGTGATTATTTTTTTATGACGATAGACACTGTTCCCATACTCAAGAATAGTATTTGTCGTGAGTGGGTAATTCATCATTAAGCCTTCCATTCTTAAAATTTTTGAGTTTTACGTTATAAATGATTCTACTTATTGCCGAATATTCATTTAGCTTCCATTTGATAGGTACTCAAATACCAGCGACGCGCTTATATTCAGCGTCATCCAATGGCAAAAATGTGCCCTCACTTTGAAAAGAAATACTGTTTCGAGGCATAATTTCTCTGGTGGATCCTGTGGGAATTAGGTTACTTCTCATTGGTAAACCTGGTCGGTAAATAGACCCGAGAATTACCCTTGCTGTAACCGTATCGCTTTTAAAAAAATGGTCATTCCAATAAATGGCACCTAAGAGCGAAATACCATACGAAGTATGGCCCGAACGCGCAATAAATTCACTACGTTTCAAAATTATTTGGGTTAAAGTTTTATTTAATTCAAAGTTAGCTTCTCTCTTCACCTCCTTTCATCAAATATCCAAACTTAGAAATAAAGGTACCTGTACCTTTTCTCTCAAAGTTTTCATTACTAATCTACTGATTTTTTGATGGGTATAAAATCATTTAATGCTTCTACTTTGTCAATCTGAATTTCAGGTTCATTCGTCGGCGGATTTCCACAGCCATAAACTACCACTTTTAGAGATAGAATTTTTAGATACTTATTCATTTATTTTTGAGTTTATGACCGCCAATAATACGCTTTAACCAGGTGGTTTGGGGCAATGGGGTATTCAGAACAAGTAATTCTAGCCCTAAATACCTATAGAAATTTTGTTTTATTTTTTAACAATGATAACACATAGAATAGTTGAAATCACTGTCAAAAGGGTTCCAAGTATTAATTCTATGATGTTTTGTGCAAATAGATTACCAATGGTGTTCAATCCAAAAAAAACTGCAAAAACCGAAATGAGTACATCTATAATTTTATTCCCTTTTTCTCTTTTTAACAGTTTGTGCTTAACGACCAGTATGGTCATTATAAAAACATTCACAAGGATTGAGAAGGTTTCAAAAGTTTTCATTTCCTCCACAGAGTTGAGTCTTCCAGCCCAAACTTTATCGTAGGGTATTTGCTCCCAAAAAACCAAGAAGTGGAAAATTAAAACTACCCCAAGCTGCCATAGCATGATCAGTAACGCTGTTTTTTTGCTCATACACTAATATTTTCACTTAATAAACCCAAAAAAGGAACAATAAAACGTAGCATTTTCATTGTTGAATAGGCTAATATTCACAGGTGCGAGACTAAATCCCAATCGGGCAAAAGTCAAAGAGGACGAATCCCTATTGCCCACACTCTACGAGCCTAAACAAAAAAAAATTATCCAAAATATTTGGGCGGTATGGATGCACAAAAGCTACAATGCCGCCAAAATATTTTGGTTTTATTCAGGATTAGCTTTGAACCTCTCCAATCATAACATCTACTCCACCGCTTGCAAAATTGGGGATATCGTTGACCGCCGCTTGCCCTTCAGGAGAACCCATTTGTTTTTGTAGTTCTTCAATGGTTTCAAAATACAATTCGGCCATTCTGTATTGAGAAGGTTTGCCACCGTCCGGTGTTCCGATTAATTTCGTAAATTCAACGCGACTTAGACCTTGAATTTTAGCGGCAATAGGAAGGTGAGTTTCAGCGTAGTAGGCCTCAAAGGCTACAGGATCTTTTGGATGACCATACATTACGACTAATTTTACCATAGTTATTTAATTTAAAGTTATTTTATTATTTTAATCTAGGACAATTATATTCCCATAGCCGGTACAGCACTCTACCAATTTATAAGAGAAATGGTTGGTTTTTCGGCTTGCTTCTTTCACCGATAAATAGAGAAACAAGAACAAATTGTTTTCAAAGCACTGAAATTCAAATTTTTCATTATTATAAATTTGGGGAATTAATATTCATAGCTATATTTAAAGTTACTCAAACAATGACTAAATCCAGGGTCAATCCCAAAATAATTTATCCTTTTTTCCATCAATTTATTATCAATATATAGGTTTTCCTCAATTGTATTTTTAGCATCAATGACTTTAATCAATCTGTTTTGAGAATCATATTTGTAGCTTTTGAGGTATATCAATCCGCCATCTCTAGTTTCTTTTTTTTCTTCAATTAATAAATTCCTAGCATATTTAAAGGTTAGATTCCTACCATATTTAAAGGTCGTGACATGATGCTTTTCTCCATTTTTAGTATGATCAATTTGAGTCTGCACTTCGCCATTTCTATAGGTATAAGTATTAAAACCACCCCAATTCTCCCACTCTTTTACCAATAAATCATTCTCATATTCTCTGGGAGCCTCGCTTTCACTTTCACCTATCACATTGCCATTATTGTCAAAATCGATGTATTTGTATTTAATATTTACCAATTGATTTAATTCATTGTAAATGAACGTCTTTTCAGTCTTTCGGAAATCTGACTCAGAAGTTTCAAAAATCAATTGAGTCCCATTGTTGTACTCAAAATGAGTCGTGGTCTGAATATCCCCATGCAAAAGAGTCGTTTCAGAAATTAAATTTCCCTTGTCATATTTATACTCAACCCTGCTTAAGGTATCATTGGAGTTGCTCTGGCAAAACACATTCTTTACACTAGGTTCAGATTGAACTGGAAGTTGAAAGTCTTCATCATTTATGCTGAACAGTTAAAATAATTCATTATATTTTCAAATATGAAAACTGTTGTAAAAGGCTATCCCTCTAAATCTTTTGGTAATCCAATAAAATACAGCACAATGTTAAAGCAAAGCATTTCCCTGCTTGTTTTTCTATTGGTAGCAGCAACCTGTTTTTCTCAGGAAACTAACGAAGAATGGTTTCTAGATAATTACACCAAACGGGAAGCATACATTCCTATGCGTGATGGGGTGAAATTATACACCGCAATATATACTCCTAAGGATACGATTGGCAGACACCCAATATTAATGGAACGCAGTCCTTATTCCTGCAACCCATATGGTCCTGATAAATTCATGTCTGTGTGGGGGTCGTATAAGATGACGTACGCCAAAGAAAAATTCATCTTTGTGAAACAGGACGTTCGAGGAAAATACATGAGCGAAGGTGAATTTGTGGAAGTGAGGCCATTTATCAAAAACAAAACCGGAAATCAAATTGATGAAGCCAGTGACACCTATGACACCATTGATTGGTTAATCAACAATATAAAAAACAACAATAACAAGGTAGGAATAATAGGCGTTTCCTACCCTGGCTTTTATGCAGGACAAGGCGCACTTTCGGGACACCCTTCACTGGTGGCTGCCAGTCCGCAGGCGCCTGTTACCGACTGGTTTATTGGAGATGACTGGCATCATAATGGGGTTTTCTTCATGATGGATGCGCAATCCTTTTATGGCAGACATGGAACACCAAGACCGATCCCAGCTACATTTGAAACTACTGGATTCTCATTCAAATCAGATGACAATTACGATGCGTTTCTTAAAGCAGGATCACTAAAAAACATCGCCCAATTGATGGGGGATAGCATACAGTTTTGGAAGGACATGTACGCTCACCCCAATTATGATGATTGGTGGCAGGCAAGAAATGCCCGGAATAGCTTCTATGACATAAAGCCGGCAATGCTCTGGGTCGGTGGGCTATTTGATGCTGAAGATTGTTTTGGCGCCTGGGCTTCCTACAAAGCTGCAGAAGAGCAAAGCCCTGAGACAAACAGTAAATTGGTTATGGGCCCTTGGTATCATGGACAATGGTCGCATGAAGGTAGTTTTTTAGGTAATGTAAGATTTGGCAGCAATACTTCAAAATATTATCAGGACAGCATTGAAGCCCCCTTTTTGATGCATCATTTACTTGATAATGGAGGTAAAATTAATATTGCTGAAGCCACTATATTTTTCACCGGTGAGAATACCTGGAAAAAGTTTGATGAATGGCCTCCAAAAAGCACAGAAAACCAATCTTTTTATTTGCAACCAAATGGGAAGTTGGTATTCAATGCGCAACCAAATGAATCATTAAGTCTATCCGATGAATTATTTGATGAATACACCAGTGATCCCGAACATCCCGTACCGTACACTCAGCACATTCATTTCAAAAGAACTCGGGAATACTTGACGGATGATCAGCGTTTTGCATCAAGGCGTCCCGATGTAGCACATACTTTTCAAAAAGGCCATAAAATCATGGTTCAAATACAGAGTAGTTGGTTTCCATTAGCAGACAGGAATCCCCAAAAATTTGTCGACATCTATCAGGCAAACAACAGCGATTTTCAAAAAGCTGAAATCCGAGTTTATCGCGATGTAGAAAATGGGTCAAGAATTATCTTGCCGGTATTAGCAGGTAACGAGTAAATTAAAAATCGATATGGCAGCTATCCATTGTATCTGGAGAAAATGTTCTATTTTGATGCCATTATTAAGATCTATGGGAATACCTTGACGCTATACCGCAGTATAGCGTCAATACCGTGATGATAATTACAGTAGAACATGGACGAGGGTTAAGTGAAGAGTTGACCAAACATGGACCAACGATAGGAAGCGCACATGAAATATAGTTTGCTATCATGGGACTCGGGAGTGATCCCTTTGGGTGAAATGACGAGTGAAGTGGCTCTTTATCAAAATCAATTTGCTGCTACAATCGCTGATTTGCTGGGGTTAAATTTTACAGCAGAACACGAGGTTGGAAAACCACTAAAATTTGACCGTTAAGTTAATTTCCAGCTTTAAAAGCTGAATGGTCATAAATTGCCATTAATGCTTAATAAACACATATAATATGAAAAATATCAGTTACAAAAGTCTGATTTATGGTATTTTACTACTTTTTATTTACCACCCCTATTATGCTACGGCTAGGGAAAAACCGCGTGTATTTGTATTGACAGATATAGAGAATGAGCCAGACGATGCCCAGTCTCTTGTCCGATTTCTGTTGTACAGCAATCAATTTGATATTGAAGGATTGATCGCCACTACATCTACCCATCAGAGGGATAAAACAGCGGCCTGGAGAATCCAAGAGATTGTAGAAGCTTATGGAAAAGTACGAAATAATTTAATGAAACACGAAGATGGATTTCCCACAAAGGAATACCTTTTGTCCCGTATTAAAACAGGACTTCCTAGGTATGGGATGGCTGCTGTAGGTAAAGAACATGACTCTGAAGGAAGTGAATGGTTGATTAAAGTGGTAGATCAGGAAGATGAAAGGCCAGTTTGGGTTCCTGTGTGGGGTGGTGCCAATGTTTTGGGCCAAGCCCTTTGGAAAGTTAGGCAAACGAGAACTATAGAAGAACTAGAGAAATTTGTTTCAAAACTTCGGGTCTATACCATATCTGATCAGGATGATTCTGGAATATGGATTCGGAATGAATTTCCAGCTCTTTTTTATATTGTTAGTCCGGGTGAGGATTACATACATTCTACTTGGAACGGAATAGGAGGAGAATCCTTTAGAAAATATGCTTCTGGAGCGGATGCATCCTTAGCAGAAAATCCTTGGCTCCGGAAAAACATCATGGAAGATCACGGTCCTCTGGGGGCTCAATATCCAGAAGTAGAGTTTATAATGGAAGGGGATACACCTAGTTTTCTGGGCTTGATAGACAATGGATTGAACGTCCCAGAACGCCCAGATTATGGAGGATGGGGCGGCCGGTACGAGCTTTACAAACCCCACTTCCTACCCTATCGTAATTTTGATTATCAAGAAGCAGAGCAAAGAGCCATATGGACAAATGCAATTGATGAAGTAATAGGCAATGATGGCCGAATCTACATTAATAATCAAGCAACTATCTGGAGATGGCGAGAGGCCTTCCAAAATGACTTTGCGGCCAGAATGGACTGGTGTGTGAAATCGTATGATGAGGCGAATCATCCCCCCTTAGTCAAAGTGGACAATACCTTGAATATTACTATCCGCTCTGGAGAAGAAATTCAGTTTGATGCCAGCAATAGCACCGACCCCGATGGTGATTCATTGTCCTATCATTGGTTTAATTATAAAGAGCCAGGAACGTATTGGGCATTTAATTGGTACAAGCCAATCACTATTTCTGATCCGAAAAGTGCTAAAATCACTTTGGGAATAGGTGATCAAATTGAGTTGACCAAACCTCAAACCACGCATTTAATATTGGCCGTAACAGACGATGGCACGCCGGCAATTACCAGGTATGAGCGTATTGTAATCAACATATTACCTAAAATAAATTAACCCCATTATGAATGTATCATGCTTCAATTCCAAAAATAATTATTAAAACCGATGGTAAATTTTACACGCAATGGCTACTTCAAAGTCTTTGGTTTCAGTAAGAGGAAAAATGTAGGGATTTCACTATTTATATCCCTTTTCACATTGTTTACCCTACAAATCCAAGCTCAAGACAAAAAAGAACTGAACGTTTTGTTTATGATCTCGGACGACCTTACGGCTACCGCATTATCGAGTTATGAAAATGGAGCTAGCCATACGCCAAACATTGACCAATTGGCTTCCGAGGGGACTCGCTTCACAAAAGCATACTGCCAGTATCCAGTCTGTGGCCCATCCAGGGCATCGATGATGTTTGGCTATTACCCAAATGCTACAACGACATATGGATACATAAGTGGGCGAGAGAATGTAGGTCCAAACCGCCAGTCATGGGCTCAGTTATTCAAAGACAATGGCTACTATACAGCTCGGGTCGGAAAGATATTCCATATGGGATCTGTCGATATAATGAAAGGAAGAAATGGCAAGGATGATCCAGCCTCGTGGACGGAAAGATTTAACAGTCCGGCCCCAGAGGTTCACGCTAAGGGGGACCAAGAATTGGTTCAAAACAATCCTTATGGTTTGCTTACTGTCTCGAAGGATACCAATTGGAATGGAGGCAATCAAATCAATATTGTCAAAACAGTCGAAAATGAAATACATACAGATGCCGAAACAGCCAATAAAGTATCGGAACTACTGCGGCAGCATAAGAACGAGCCGTTTTTCATAGCGGCTGGCTTTTTCCGCCCCCATGTCCCTTTTGTAGCACCTAAATCTTCCTTTGATGGTTATCCACATGAGCAAGTTGTAATGCCTCCTAAAGTTGCTAATGACTGGGATGATATTCCTGAGCAGGGCATTAATTACGTGAATAGTGTGAATGGGGAAATGTCAGTCGAACAGGAGAAAAAGGCAGTTGCTGCTTATTATGCTTCTACCTCATTTTTGGATGATCAGGTCGGCAAAGTATTGCAAACACTAAAAGAAGAAGGACTCGAAAAAAACACAATTGTTATCTTTACGTCTGATCACGGGTTCTTTTTGGGAGAACACCGGTTTTGGATGAAAGTCGGACTGATGGAAGAATCTGCAAGGGTTCCTCTTATTATAAAAGTACCTGGACAAGCCCCCGCAGTATGCCATTCTTTTGCAGAATTAATTGATCTCTACCCGACCATATCAGAGCTAGCAGGTTTACGCCCTCCAAATGCTGTACAAGGCAAAAGTTTAGCACAGCTGATTGAGAATCCAAGGCATGAGGTTAGAGACTTCGCTTTTTCCGTTTCTCAGCGAAATGGTAGAATGGGTTTTTTAATTCGTTCATCCGACTGGGCATACATACAATATGGAGAGAAGGCTGAAGGAGGTATGGAATTGTATGACATGAATTATGATGCTGGACAATACAACAATCTCGCTTTGCATCCCAATTACACAAATGTGGTCTCAGAAATGCAGGGCCTTTTAAAAGGGAAATTAGTTGAAGTACGTACCAACGATTTGGGTATTGATTATAACTATTAAACCAAATGATGTAATAGGTCACAAAATAGCCTTCCCCAAACTTTTATAGGACAGGCCATTTAGATACTGAGGCATAATAAGGTGGACTCAGTATCCAAATGACAAATCTTAAAACTTCAGATTTGCTTTTATAGAGAAATGCCCTATGTTTACAAGGCAATCAATATTCTTTAAACGAAATGAAAAGACGAAAATTTTTAGAAAACATCTCTCTCTTTACGGGCGCTACCACCCTCACCGGTGCAACAACCATCAAAAGAACTGAAATAAAAAAAGATATCGTTGCAAATAAAGAAAAAACACTGGTTGAGATCCGAGTAACGGCCCCTACGGTTGTAGGATTAAATGAACCTTTTTGGCTTGGTATAAAATTAATAGGTGAACCCTTTTACGCCAATTGGGTCCCCATCTGGCAAAGGAAAGGGGTTACAGTTAACGCCCCATTTAATCATTCAGCTAGGGGAATCCGCTATATGGATAACGTCCTCCCTTCTTGGGAAGATGACGTACAAATATTGGGAGACGATGGCTATGAAGGTGTTTCAGAATACTCGTTTAAAAATGGAAGTGGTCCCTATCATGGAGATCAGCGCCCTATCAGGCGTCTTGAAGGGTTTCGCTTTACCAAGCCTGGCATCAAATACATAAGGGTTAAAGACCCAATTAGTGGGAAAGTTGGTATTAGCAATGCCATCTGCGTTGAAAAAGAAAAGCCTACAGAACGTTTATTCTGGGGAAACCTCCATTGCCACAGTATTTTTGGCGATGGTATTCGCGTACCGGAAGAAATACACGCTTTTGCCCGGGATGAATCGTTTCTTGATATATTCGCACTCACAGATCATACCGAAGCATTAAGCGATGCACAATGGAACTATTTTAGGGAGGTGTGTAATACATCTAATGAACCAGGGAGGTATGTGACTTTCAATGGAGGGGAATGGACCAGTCCCAAATATGGACACCGTAATTTCATTTACCCCGGTGATGAAGGCCCCATTATCCGGTGTACAGATCCCAATCAAGACACCCTACAGAAATTATATGCTGTTGCCCGAAATCATAAAGCACTATTAATCGCAAATCATACCGCTAGTAAGGGACATACAACTCACTGGGACAATGGTCATGATCCAGAGGTAGAAAGATTAGTAGAAATCTATTCAATAGGAGGAGTAAATGAGATCCCTAAAGGGCCAGGAAACACATTTGAAAGTCGGATAAAAAAGGATGAAGTGATTGGAAGCCATGCTGTAGACGGATTAAAAAAAGGGTTTAGACTCGGCTTTATTGGCACTGGGGATGATCATGACGGAAGACCGGGAGATTCAATTCATCACCTTCAGGAGAAACCAGAAAGTTATAGAGAAATTTTGGGCCCTGGGCTTATGGGCGTTTGGGCGGAAAATTTGACGCGAAAATCTATTTTTGATGCCTTATGGAATCGACGGGTGTTTGGAACAACAAACAATCGGACTTGGCTTAAATTCTCAATTAACGATCAGCCTATGGGTTCAACATTCAAAGCGGACAAAAAATTAACAATCAAAATCGAGGCAGCAAGTAATTTGAATATCCATCGGATTGATCTTATTAAGGAAGGAGAGATTGTGCAATACACTAAACCCAATCACACGCAAGTTTCTTGGAGTCCCGAGGAGAGGCAACCGTCTAACCCCACATGGTACTATGTCCGAATAACCCTGGATGAAGAACATCTGGCCTGGTCAAGTCCTGTATGGGTTGAAAGTTAATTATTTAATGCCTTTTTAATAGCCCTCAAAATTCATAAATAAAGACAGGTGAAATTTTAATTGGTAGATGGAGTTATGCATTAAGCTTTGTCATGGCCTGTCCCACTTTTTCTCGGGAAAGCTTCAAAACACAATAAAATCAAGCTATTTGAAGACTGATAGTAATTCGTTAATAACATTTTACATTGACTATACCATGTAAAATAATGATTATGTCCTATTTTGGGCTCAAGGTTGAAAAAATCGATGCCTTCAAAAGAATTGTTGAAAAATGAGTGAGACACTTTCCATTCAAGAAGCACAAAAACTGGTACTGCTATCACAAAATATACTGCCTTCGCAACCAAAAGGAACGGCACTAGACTATACCTTATCAAGCATAGAAAATCTTGGGTATATTCAAATCGACACAATTTCTGCTGTTCAACGTGCACACCATCACACCTTATGGAGCAGGAACCAACAGTACCAAAATTCGCACCTTGATGAGTTGGTAGCAAAGAAAAAGGTTTTTGAATATTGGTCACATGCGGCAGCTTACTTGCCAATGAGAGACTATAAATATAGCCTTTTCCGCAAAAACGCCATTTTAAAGGGTGAACAAAACCATTGGTTTGCGAAAGATATTGGCCTTATGAATTCGGTATTGAATCGTATTGAAAAAGAGGGGTCATTAATGGCAAAAGATTTTGTTCATAAAGGAAAAGTAAAGGAATGGGGAAGTAAACCTGCCAAACAAGCGTTGGTGAATTTGTACATGCAGGGTGAATTGATGATTTCTTCGCGGAAAAACTTCCATAAAGTATACGACTTAACTCAACGTATACTACCAAAAGGCATTGATAGTAGTGTTCCCACTCAAAAGGAATACCTTCGGTTTTTGATTAAAAGTTACCTCCGAGCAAATGGCATAGGACAGGCAGCTGAAATCTCCTATTTACTAAAAAACACAAAGGCACTTGTCACCGCAGCATTGAAAGAGATGCATTCAAGTGGTGAATTGATATTAATAACCGTAAATGGTAAGGGTTATTATGCTTTTCCTGAGTCCTTAGCATTATTGAACAAGCCCCTGAATCGAGGCAAATTAAAAATACTTTCGCCTTTTGATAATTTACTTATTCAACGCAAGCGCATGCAAACATTGTTTGATTTTGACTATCAAATTGAATGCTATACTCCTGAAAAGAAACGTAAATACGGTTACTTCTCATTACCCATATTGTGGGATGCCAAGTTAGTGGCTAGAATGGATTGTAAGGCGGATAGAAAAACATCGGTTTTGCATATCAATCATTTGGCATTGGAGGAAGGGCTAAAGGATAAAGATGGTTTTACCCTGGCTTTTTGTAAAGAACTTGAAGCTTTTAAACAATTTAACAACTGCACCGAAATTAAATTGCACAAAACAACCCCCTCGGATTTTAAAGCTGCTTTGCAAGTAGCCTTTTAGTGTGGTTATAATGATTTCAAGCGTTTGGCAGTGCCATCTTGCTGGGGACTCAAAGCGGTGGGAATCTCCAGAAAGGTGGGACTGCCATACCCTTTCCCACCGCAACAACCCCCCAAAAAAGGGTTCGCAGTGACGACTTAGCTAATTTTATAGATGATCTTATCTCTAACTCAGGTTAATAAATAATCGGGTCGAAATAAGATTAACCGAAACCCAAAAAACTTTCAATTTTTTGTCACAAAAAACAAAATTGGATAGACCATTACCTTAGTTATAGCGTAATAAAACAAGATATTCAGATTAAACTGATTCCGCCAAAAATAAATGGTCATTTCCGATGTTTAAAATAGTTGCTTTTTGAAAGTCTTTTAATCAATCTCACTTTCCTTTTTAAAGAACATTATTTTACTAATTTTGAAATCTATTAATTCTCCTTAAAATCGCTTATGAAATCGCTTTTTATCTTTTTGGTTCTTCTCATTTCAGCAACAACAGTACAATCCCAACACCTCTTCAATTTGAAGTTTAACAATGACAAGGAATTTAAAGTTGTCCAGTTTACGGACACCCATGTCAACGTGGAGATAGGTAAGAATTTGGAAGTATTTACCACTATTAAAAAAATACTTGAAATTGAAAAACCTGACTTGGTCGTTTTAACAGGAGATGTTGCCACCGACGGCAATCCCAAAAAAACCTATGAAGCCTTTGAAAAAGTATTTAAGGATGCCAAAATGCCATGGATAGTAACCCTTGGAAATCATGATTCTCAAGCCAATCTCTCTAGAAAGGATGTTGCGGATCTTCTACAGGGATTGAGTTATTGTTTAAATAACGATAAGGAAGAAACTTACGGTAATTCCAATTTTGTATTCCCCGTCAAAAATAAAGGGAATAAAGCCGAAGCGCTTATTTACATCATGGATTCTAATGCTTACAGCACTTTAAAACCTGAAGTAGACGGTTGGGGCTGGTTTGATCATTCTCAAGTTAGTTGGTACAAAGAAAAGAGCCAAAAATACACCAAGTCAAATAATAACGAGCCCTTACCTGCGATCACTTTCTTCCACATTCCATTCTCGGAATATTACCAGGCGTGGAGCAATAAAGAAGTAAAAGCAATCGGTAAAAGAAAAGAAGATGAATGTGGATCGGAAATCAATACCGGCATGTTTGCAGCCATGTTGGAGTCTAAAGACATCATGGGAACTTTTGTAGGTCACGATCACAACAACGATTACATAGGCGTCCATCACAACGTGGCATTGGCATATGGAAGGGTTACCAAAACGAAAACCTACAGGAAAGCCCCCGTTGAAGGAGCAAGAATCATCGTCTTAAAGGAAGGGGAACGAAAATTCGATTCGTGGATTCGTGAAGTAAACGGAAAAAAAGTATATCCATGTACCTGGCCGGATTCTTTTGTAAATTAAAATAAATTCTACCCTTAGGGTCCTAAGTTTTTCCTTTTAATGCTTCCAAATTGTACCAAAATGATTTTTAAATGGCTATAGATCATTATCGAACTTTATAAGAGAACCGATCTATAGTCATTTCGGGTGAAAACCAAAGTACACGCACCAACTTTTCCTGCTTGCTAAACCAAGCGCACCCCTCCATTAAAATTAAATCGCTGCTGCAGCTTCCTCTCCTGTATTTATTGCTCCTTCCATAAAGCCTTGCCAGTCGGCTAAATGCTCCCCTGCGAAATGTGTATTTATAAATGGTTTTTTTAAAATCGGCTGAAGTTTGAACCATTGCCCTTTTCCATAAATTGCATAAGCCCCTTTTGAATACTCATCCACACCCCAATAATAATTAACTTGCCTTTCGATCATGCTTTTTATATCTCCAAAATAGGGTGACAAAGATTGTTGCAACATATTAGCTTTCCAATCATCGGATTGGTTTGCAATTACAGCGGCCTTATCTCCAATGGCGTATGAAATTAAAACTCCTTTTTTGGACATTTGGTTTTTAGTTGCATGGTATAGATAATGTGCGGGAGTGTCTGTCACCATATCAAAACGCTCGTCCTTCCAAAATCTACTGTTGAACAACACAGGATTCTTATTTATCCGGCAATATTGCAACTCATCCATGGCCATACTCATTTCTATTGGCATAGAAGGCTCCCATTTAATCCGTTTTGCCGCAAATGTAGGCACGGTACATATAATTTTGTCTGCTTCAAAGGTTTCCCCATTTCGACAATAAACTTTTACTTGCTTTCCTTGAACTATTCGCTCAACTATACAGCTGGTTTTAATTTTATCCCTTCCTATCTTATCTCCCAGTCTTTCTGCCAAAAGTGCATTGCCTCCCTTTATTTTAAAGTCCATTTCATTTTTGGGACTGCTTTCAGCATACTCCGCTAAGGCTGAATAGGCGGACACAGACCTGATCGTCTCTCCAAAATCTGTACTGTCTATTAATTCTCTTAGGTCAAGATCTCGTCCATCACAGCCATTATTTATAAGATAACGCCACCAATCAATTTTATCCAGTTTAACTTTATCCTTGTCAGACATATGCTGATAGTTTTTTAACAAGCTTTCAAACTTGCTTTTCCAAGGTGTTGAATAATCCCACTCATTATTCTTAAAATAAGAATTCCTATAGATCAGATGGGTGTCAAACTGGTTGTTCTCAAGGCCAAGCCCCATCTCTTGAGTAAGGTCAATTAGTCGCTCATGTGATGCCCCAACCCATTCCGCTCCTAATTCAACAACAAGCTTTTCACCTTTATCAATTTCCTGTGAAAAAACACGACCTCCTATCCTTTCTCTTGATTCCAGTATAATAAATTCAATATTTTTTTTATGAAGATAGTAGGCTGCAGACAATCCTGCGAAACCAGCTCCTATAATTATCACTTTAGGCTTTTTGCCAATATTGATCGCCCCAAACGATGAATTTGCCACCAATAATCCGCTTGATATTATTGCGGATTGTCGAATAAAATCTCTCCTTGTAATCATGGATTTTTTAATTGGAGTTAGTTGAGTTATACATAAGCACACTTTAGCTGTTCACGAACATTTTTTACATGTTAATATACAGCATTTTAATCCATGTTATTTTAATTTTTTCGAGTATCGTTTTTTATTCCTATAATCTGAAGTATCTACCTATGTTGTGACGAATTAATTGCGCCCATAAATTATATATTTAGATTATGGCAAAAAAGTATAAAAATGAATTTAAGGTAATGATTGTGGGACTTTTAAATTCTGGAAGAACGTTAAAAGAGATAAATAATTAATATGGTTTAAATGAGAGCATGCTTAGGAGATGGAAGCGAGAGCATTTAGCTAAATCAGGTGATTTTAGTAAGAAAAGAGAAGTCACTCCAGAAGAACAAGAGCTTAAAGCTTTGAGAAAAGAGTTACGGGAAATCACCTTAGAACGTGATATATCCTAAAAAAGGCAGTGAGAATCTTCTCAAAGAGCGACAGAGGAGATACCAGTCCATTTTAAAGAACCAAGGTATTTATCCTTTTGAGAAGATGTGTAAACACATGAGGGTCAGCAAGAATTCGTTTTATTCTTGGTTGAAGACAAAAGATTTAGTGAAGAGGAAAGTCTCGAAGCGTATTCTCAAGGAGAGAATAAAAGTGAATTTTGAGAAAAGTAGAGAAATTTATGGAAGTCATCGGATTCAAAAAAAATTGGAGCGGGAAGGTCTCTGTTATGCTAGATCTTATGTGGCTTCGCTAATGAAGAAATGGAAGATTGTTGATTCCTCCATATTTTAGTGCAAAAACTAAATGTTTATAGCGTGTTTGAATTTCGTCTAGTACTTTATTGTCTTCTGGTAAATAACTTTTGGGTATAATCAGCTATTGTTTAGTTTTGCGATTCCTATTTCGGTCACAAACTAACATGATTGGATTTATCATTGGCATTTGCAGTTCTAATGTGTCCAAATTGCTTCAAATCCAACAATGGTTCCTTTTTCAGGGTACAGCGATCCATGAAAAACAGGTTTTTTTGTAAAAAATGGATGCTGTTATTCATTTACGCTAAATTATAAGCCCAATGTAGGGAAAAACCAAGCGCATTAAACGGACAATAAACGCTTACAATATAATTGGAAGGTTAAGAACCTTACGGTATGTTTTCAAACGCTACCTTTATAGGAAGTCATCCAAAAGTTCCATCTTTTGAACTCCTGGGATAATTTGTAGTATTTAAAACCTAATTTTAATTCCAAAATTTTGGTTTTGAATATCTTGAGTCGGCAAGATGAACTGATTATTGTGAAAATCTAAATACTTCAGATTTTTTAATTCCTTTAATTCTACCGGTAATTGTTTGAATTTGTTGTTATTAAGGTACAATGATTCTAGATGACTTAGCCTATAAATGTCTTTGGGCAATGATTCCAAACCATCGTTTTCAATGTGAAGTGATTTTAGATTTGGCATTGTGCTTAAAATTGGGATATTTTTTTCAAACTTCATGTATTTCTCATCATTTAAATAAAGCTCTTGCAAATTGGTTAAATTACTGAAAGTTGATGGTAATACTTCAAAATCATTCCCACTCAAATCAAGCACTTTGAGATTTCTTAGAAAACCAACACCCGGTGGTATTTGCTTAAGGTGGTCGTCTTTAAAACTTAAATACTGGAGGTTTGTAAAATTCGACCAAATAATATCAGAGACGCGCAAGTTTTGGTTGCTCAAGTTAAGCCTATAAACATTCTCGGGGTTTTTAAGCGCTTCGTCTAGACTAATGAATTCCTTGTTCAATTGAATAGAATCTAAAGTAGATTGGGCTTTTGTGTTTTTGGAGAGACACACGAAAACCAATAAGAGAATTAACGAATATTTTATCATATTTATTTATTGAAATGATTTAAATTAGATAAAAATTAAAGACTTAATTAAAACAGCATGTATATGTAAGTTTTCCAGTTTTAACCAAAAACTCACACACCACGCCATTTGTGCTGAGTTCGCTTCATTGTGAGTAATAATTTCTCGTGTTCCTTTTTCAACACAAAATAATTTAAGTTCGCCAATTGACTTTTACACTTTTTCATTGGTTGGTTTCATCACTTTTTGAATTTCTTATATTAGCTTTTGTGTAACCTAGTTTTAAAAGGTTACAAATAAACCTCCAGTAAATGTCGCATAGACCAAATTTTTTTAATCCTTTTTAATTCTTTTAAATCTTGTCTACTTGTTAAAACGATGTTTTCACTTGTTTTGTTTTCACTTATTTTAGTAATTGTTAAACAATTGATTTCCCTTTTTGCTTTGGAAGTTAGTAAAATTGCCACTAATGTCTAGCTGTGATGAGTGGGGATTAGAATGCATTAACCTTTCCGATCGCACAGGGCCATACCGTTCTTAAAATTTAAAATTCGTGGCAGAATATAATTTAGTAATGCTACTACGAATTACTATAGTCCGAGATCAAAAATAGGCAGAATAATTTAATCATAGAATAGTACAAAAAATAAAGATGGGAAGCTTTTTGGAGCTGTCCCATCTTTTTACTACTGTTGTTTTGACCAAGAAATAACAATAGGAATTAAGTTAAGAATAATTTTTTGTTAGGACACCCTATCATCGCCGAACTTTTGTCAATGGTTCCTAAAGAGATTTTCAATGAGGTTGTTGAACAGGAGAATGCTGACAGGTATTTCGTGACGCGCAAAAAAGACAACACGAGGTATGAGGTTCTAACGGATTTTGACTGTTCCCATTCCTAGGACATCAAGAGAGACCAGATTATATCGTTGAAATACAGGGAGAAAGGCGTTTCTCGGACAGTTAAGGCTAGGTTGGTGTGTTATATTGACCCAGAGAGCGGTGAAGAATTAGATTTTATCACGAACCTGCCAAAATATTCTTTTAGCTAGAACTGCCAATAAATTATACGGTGTTGGCAATCGTTATGATTTATTTTCTTGCTACTTTAAATTCACTGCTATCATACCATCTTGGGAAATAATCTTCATTAGATAATTTCAATCCTACATTAAAAAATAGCTGTAGGTCTAATCTAATACCACTTAATTCAAAGGTTTTAGCATCGTAATTATCTGATACCTGATGATACTTAAATTCTTCATAATCATCATTGTACGCTTTAATTTCTTCAATGCTATTATCGAATCCTTCATAAGTACCACTAGCATACAAAGCAGGGATGCCAATTTTAGCAAAATTAAAATGGTCTGATCTGAAGAAATATCCTTTTTCTGCCACTGGATCTGGAATGATATACCTGTTTTGTTCTTCGGCTGCTGCTTTGGCGTATTCATCCATTTCAGACTGACCATAACCGGTAATGGTTAAATCTTTCATTTTGCCAGGACTGAAAAGAGCATCCATATTAATATTGGCAACCGTTTTTTCTGGGTCGAATATTGGGTTTACAGCATAATAGGCAGAACCTAATAGGCCTTGTTCTTCCCCAGTTAACGCGATAAATACAATCGACCGCTTTGAAGGTTTATTTTTCTTAAACGCTTCTGCTATGGCTAATAATCCTGCTGTTCCTGTAGCATTGTCTACCGCCACATTGTATATGGAGTCACCATCCACGGATTTACCTACGCCTAGATGATCCCAATGTGCGGAATAGATAATGAATTCATCCTTTTGATTAGTGCCCGGTATAAGGGCCACCACATTTTTAGAAACGTCTTTTTTAATTTTATTCTCAATACTAACTGAAACACTTAAGTCTAATGGAATAGGTTGAAAGCCTTTATCGTGCGCAATAGTTTTATAATCTTGCCCTTTCATGGCTGATACAGCAAATATTTTCTGAGCACTTTCACTACTTATCCAAGATTCTACAGCTAAAAGGGGTAAATCACTTTCAATTACCAATCTAGCACCACTCCAACTAGATTCTACCACATTCCAGCCATAAGAAGCCGGCTCAGTTTCATGAATGATAATTACTCCAGCGGCACCTTGTCTTGCTGCTTCTTCATATTTGTAAGTCCAACGGCCATAATAAGTCATTGCGTTGCCTTTAAACAATGTTGAATCTGCTGATTTAAAGCCTGGATCATTTATTAAAACAACGGCTGTTTTTCCTTTCCAGTCAATGCCCTCATAATCATTCCACCCATATTCGGGAGCAACAATCCCGTAACCAGCAAACACAAGTTCGGAGTTTTCAAGACTCACTTCTGGGACTGTTTTATTTGTAGTTACTACAAAATCTTTTAGGTAAGCCAAATCAAAACTTTCATTTTTACCGCTAATCGTCATGTTTTCAGAAGGTGTCCCTGTGATTTCTACCATTGGAACATCTTGAAAAAAACTTTCACCGTTTCCTGGTAAAAGCCCAAATTTCTCAAACTCCTCTTTTAAATAATTTACGGTTTTTACTTCTCCTTCAGTAAATGGTTTTCTTCCTAGAAATTCATCTGATGCTAGCCGCTCAATGTGATTGCCAATAGTTGTTTGATCTACTTCAACGCTATTTGTGGTTAAAGTTTTATTGTTTTCACAACTGCTAAAAAGCACTGCAACTACTAAAATTTTTAAATAATTTTTTATCATTTGTATCTTTAGTAAATAGTTTGTTTTGTAAATAATCGGAGCTGTTTTGAATTGTCATCATAGATACCCTTTTTTTATTTATATTTTATTTAAAAATGAGAAGTTTAAAAAGTTTATAGTCCTTGTTTTTTATTTGTAAGTATTTAGTGTTTATTCCAATTTTCACTACAAAACTTCTGCTTTTAAATTCATTACAGGTAATTTCTGTTGTAGATAATAAATAGCAATCTTTAATAAGTACGTTGCCATTTATAATTTATGGTACATCAGGATTATTAGGTGCTGGATCACTAACATCAGATGTTCCGTCTAAATCACTGTCTACTAGTCCGTTGTCAGGGTTTACAAATAGTTGATAGATAAGAGGAAGAAAAATATCGCCTACTAAACTATCGTATTCATTAACTGGGCCTACTGCTATAGCTGCAGATATAAAACTGATATCTTTTAAGCCACTTAAACCAGTTTTAACAACATAAGCCTGACCAATAAAGTTTCCAAAACGTATTAATCGAGCACTGTAGAGTCTAGTAGTCCCTCCCGCTAATTGACCAGATGTAACAGTTCCACAAATCAATTCCCAATCATTACCAGTAAATTCTAAATTAGTGAACATTTTGTTTACTATAAGGGCAGTCGCTTCCTCAATAGGCATACTAGCTGGAACGGTAGTTGTTGGTATATAGGTCCATTGAACATTACCATCGTTCCGTCTAACATCAACACCAATAGTTTGAGACGATCCTATAGAAATATCAAAACCATTATAACCCTGTGGCAACGGAAATCCTAATCCCGGATAGTCTTCATGTATATAATAACCTCCTATATTTGCCAATAACGGTAGTTGTATTAGTGGTAAAATAGTGCCTCTAGAATTGTCCCAATATACGGCCATTGGTCCTGTTATAATGCCAGAATTAACATTTTGTAAGTCGCACGGAGTCTCGTAATTAGAAAGTATATCCGTGTTATTATTACCGCCATCGTCAATAGAGCTGCATGCAAATAATAGTGCTAGAATTATAGCTTAGCAATTTCTTAGTGTTGATTTCATGATAGTTTTTTTTAGAGTTATATAAGGTCATCGTATAATTTTTATTGAATAAGGCACTTATCAAATAAAGGCTTTGTACGGATAAGGTGGCTTTGCCACCATCCTTTGCATTAGATTTTCAAAAATCCCTTCTTTCATTCTATGGCGATTGTACTGGTAGGTATACTCGTTGATGTAGGGTTGAAGGTTGCTAACAGAATGATGCGTTCCCTTAAGCCAAGCTTTGAACATCATTATCACCCGATGCATCTGCTTGAAGTTCTCCCCTTTCTTTCCTGATTTTTCACGGACCAAATTTAGGAAATGGTCTTCCATACCCTTGTTTCCACTCCAACAGTAAGTCTTTACCTGTGCGTTTTTATCGATGTGATCTTTCATAAATCCTCCCAGATTGACCTTTAAAGCGGTTTCTATAACTCTTACGTACCAACGGGAAACACTGCCTAATATCCTTTCTATGCCCGCCACCATGATTTTCTTTTTCCCTTCTTTTCTTCCTAATGCTTTGTCGTCCTGACCACCTACGTAGGATTTGTCCACTTCTACTTTTCCCATCATAGGGAAATTTTGGCTACTCTCCATTGCCTTCATCATTTTCCGCTTAAAAAACCAGCAGGTCTTTTGCCTGAGCTCGAGTCTGCTGCTCAATTCGCCACTACTGGCACCATTCTTATCCATGGAAAGATAATAAACGATATAAAATGCTTTAAGAAGAGAGAATTTACACTTGTGAAAAAAGGCACCTACCTTGGGAGCTCAAGCCGACCACATTTGGTGCACTGTCTGTCAAATTCATTAATTCCCTTGCAGTAGTGAGTATGGCTACACTTTTTACAAACACATCCATCCTTCCACTTTATGATCGCCAAATATTCATAACATGATCTATCATCGGGGAACCGGTTCTGAAATTCGAATATTGATAGACTCTTATACCTTTTCTCCATAAATTTGGCGTTTACTAGCAATATAGCCTTATTTATGTCGTTTTAAAAGTGCCTTATGCAATAGCAGAAATTAGAGCATTGGCTTTATTTTTTGTTGTAAGTAGTTATATTTTTTTCATTAAAAGTTCAGTGTACTTCTTTCTTATGGCTTGATAAAGATGGCTATGGGAGTCAAAATTCGTGTAAAGGTAAATAGTCATGTCTCCAAACTTATCTGAATTAAATAAATTCTTGGAGTTCCTTTCCATGGTTGAGAAACTGTTTATTCCTTTGACCTTGTACCTTTCAAGAGTGTCTTCGATATCGTGAATTTTATCATTCATAACAATCTTGATTTCATAGAAATTTTCTTTTTCTTTTAATTCTTTCCCCAATTTTTCTACGCCATAACCACCATAACTTTGAACATTATTTACCTTTAAAGGAGACATCAACACTTTAACTTCTCGAAAAGTTAAATCAGTTACTTCTTCAACTATTTTATGGCTTTGGATAGAATCTGAAACATTTGTAATCCAATTATTGATTTCAATTATTTCTCTTCCGTTTGCTTCAATGTTTGAACTTCCTTGTCTGAAATACACTTTGCCTATTTCTAGTCCTTTCATTTTAATTGTTGGCATCACTGGCTCTGGATATTTCTTTATCGGAATTTCAATAATTCCAAAAACCTTCTCATTGTAAACGAAATTGGAGTAACTGAAAATTGGCCTTGGATATATTTTATCTTTTATTTTGGACTGTAAGATGTTGTCATCGACTGGGCTCGTGATACCTATTAATTCTATTTTTTCACTTTCTTCGGCAATCCCAATAATTATATAAGCAGGTGTTTCTCTTACCGTATTGGTAAAACTAATAAAATCCTTAACGAATTTTGCCGTATCCGCATCTGAACCGCCAATTAGCTTATAATGCTCTCGTTTGAAATCTAATGTTGGAGATTCACTTTTATTTATTATTGAGGCAAAGAGTTTTTGGTCCATACTTTTTGGTATTACTTACAACGTACGGATAAAGTGCACCCTGCACTTTATCTACCATGCAACAACACCTCAATCTAATAAGGTTTTAATACTTTTAAAAGAATTTATTGCCACATCTGGATAATATTTCTGTGGTCTTGATGGATTGATGCCACGACTAGATGTATGGCTTTACAATCAGTCCTTTCTATCCTATGGAATTTGTTAATTGAATGGTAATCATTTTAAAATTGGCAGGCATGGCATGGCATGGCCTGTTTTGCAAACCATACTCCTTAGGTAAGGTTTAATGAGAAATGATTTGGCTGAAGCCAAGGAATCAATGCTCCTCTTGGATCATTTTGTTCACCAAGCTTAGGAAATTGAAACTCTCCCAAACCGAATAAAACAATTGTTGAAACAATTATAAGTAAGCTCCCAAAAAGTAGCGTTCGTGTTGGGTATTTGATTTTGCAACCTGTCGTTAGTTCGGCTTTTGTTAGTTGATCGAATGGAACTTTCTTGTACGGAAATCGGCTTCTCAAAAGTTGAATTTCTGTTTCCGTAATTCTAAAGTGTTTGGTTTCAAACATGATTAACTTCTACTATCCTTAATTAGGTCTAAAGTACAGGTTCGGAGTTGCTGCGTTGATATTGGAAATCCAAATTTACATCAGGATGTTCGGGTGTGAATGTTAGGGTTGTTCCATCATCTACCCAGTCCCCTCTTACAAACCCATTATCCTGACTACAACCATGATAACTAAATCTAAACGTACTGTCCTTCATAAGGACTAAAGACTTTCCATAAAATCCATAATCTCCACAATAAGATTTGAGTACCTGTTTATTTTGTTGTTCACTGGTAAGGAAGAGCAAAATCCCAGAAAATATTACCACAAGAGTAAAGGTCCCGATCAGATTTAACCGTCCGTTCGAGTGCGTTGTTCTTTTGTTATTTGAAAAATATCGACTCAATGTATTCATCAGTAACTAATAACCAACCTCCCAATACAAATACCGGTACGAATATCCCCCACTACAAATATAGTAGATTTTAAATGGTTCTAAAAGAAATTGTCACGCCATAGATAAAAAACCACTGATCCTACTGAACTTCTATCCTTCAAACAGATAAAAAATCATCAGAATAGCCCTTAAATAAGTATGAAAAACTGGCCTCAAAAAATTGAAGTCCATTAATTTTTGAAATTTGAAGTTTCTCAGAATTGTTTTTAACATCATTTTTTTGAATATAAAATCACTCGCTGGCAACATTTTTCTAGAAACTTTATATATTCGCACAAACTTTTGAAAGCCAGGTTTTATGAAGAAAAAGGCGGCAGTCATCGACATGGGTACCAATACCTTTCATTTGCTAATGATAGCATTTGATAACAATGGTTTTGAGGTCATTTACCAGGAAAAAGTACCTGTAAAAATCGGCCAGGGAGGCATCAATCAAAATGTTATCCTCCCGGAAGCAGAAAAACGTGGACTGCATACCCTTCAGCATTTTCAAAACCTTATAAAAGGAGAAGACATCTCCCGAATTTTTGCTTTTGCCACCAGTGCTGTCAGGAATGCTGACAATGGACTTGCCTTTATCAAAAAGATAAAACAACAAATCGGAATTGAGGCACAGATTATTGATGGCGAAAGGGAGGCAGAATTAATTTACAAAGGCATTCGTCTAAGTGGCTGCCTTAATCCCGAAAATGCGCTGATGATGGACATCGGAGGAGGTTCAGTGGAATTCATTATTGGCAATGAAGAAGAAATCCTCTGGAAAGGGAGTTTTGAAATAGGCGGCCAAAGACTGTTGGACTTGTTTCATTACCATGACCCCATTTTACCTGAAGAGGTGGAGAAGCTTTCATCCTATTTATTCAAAAAGCTACTCCCTCTTACCAATGCCATAAAAGAACATGCTCCTGAACAACTTATTGGTGCTTCGGGCACCTTTGACACTTTGACGGACATGTACCTTGCCACGGAAGGAAAGAAAAAAGACAGAAAAATAATCAAGCACTTTTTGCCTGTTGCTGTTTTTGAAGCAATCGCTACAGACTTATTGCTCCTAGACAAAGCAAAACGACTCAAAATCCCTGGCATGATCCCTATGAGAGTGGACATGATTGTAGTAGCTTCCTGCCTGATTCGCTTTATTATCCAATATATTCAAACAGATCAACTGATTTGCTCTACCTATTCTTTAAAGGAAGGTGCCGTTTCGGAAGCAATGGCAAAAGTAGCAGAGAAAAAAAATACTAGCCTATCTACCTCGCAATAAATTAAGCAAGTTCTTCCAATACGCATTAACTTTTTGCATTTTTGTACCATTGACCACCCAATCCCTCGTCCAAAAATGAATTTTACACACCTTCAATTAGAAAAATTTACAATTGCTGTTTTACAAAAGATAGGTTGCCCTGAAGCGGATGCAAAAACAGCTGCTGCTGTGTTACTATCTGCTGACCTAAGAGGCGTAGACTCCCACGGTGTTGCCCGTTTGTCGGGATATGTCAGGCTTTGGGAAACCGGACGGATAAATCCAACGCCAAATGTGCGGGTAGTACATGAAACCCCCAGTACTGCAGTAGTGGATGGTGATGCTGGCTTAGGCCTGGTAGTCGCACCATTTGCCATGAAAGTGGCCATCGAGAAAGCCAAAATAGCAGGGACCGGATGGGTTTCCGTGAAAAACTCCAACCACTATGGTATAGCGGGAGTCCATGCCATGCAAGCTTTACAACATGACATGATTGGCATTTCGCTTACAAATGCAAGTCCTTTGGTAAGCCCTACCTTTTCAAAAGAGCGCCTTCTGGGCACCAACCCCATATCGGTAGCCATTCCTGCAAAAAAGCAACCGCCATTTGTTCTTGACATGGCGACCACCACTGCAGCCAATGGCAAATTGGAAATCCTACAAAGAAAAAAAGAACAGGCCCCTAGCGGTTGGATTCAAGACAAGGATGGGCAATCGACCACTGATCCATTGGGGGTTAAAGATGGTGGTGCACTTTTACCCTTAGGTGGTGACAGAGAACATGGTTCCCAAAAAGGCTATGGCTTGGGTGCCGTGGTAGACATATTTTCGGCGGTGCTTTCCGGAGCCAATTATGGTCCTTGGGTGCCTCCGTTCGTTTCATTTTTGGAGCCACACCCTAATCCTGTAGGAGAAGGCTTGGGCCATTTCTTTGGTGCAATGCGGGTGGATGCTTTCAGACCTGCGGACGAATTTAAACAACACATGGACAACTGGATAGGGAGATTTAGGGAAGCTACACCTATAGATGGACATGAAAAAGTATTGATCCCGGGAGATCCTGAACGTGAATTAGAAGCGGAAAGAAGAGTAAATGGCATCCCATTGCTAACATCAGTTGTGGAAGATCTACGTGCGCTGGGTGTAAAACTGGACGTTGCCTGGGAATAACCTATTGAACCTCAATTGAACATAAAACACTTTATACAAACATTAGGCCCGGGCATTCTCTTTGCCAGCACAGCCATTGGCGTTTCTCATTTGGTGCAAAGCACCAGAGCAGGGGCTGAATATGGCTTTGGCTTGGTGGGATTTATTATTGCTGCCAATCTCTTCAAGTGGCCATTTTTTGAATTTGGTTCCAGGTATGCCGCGGCCACTGGGCAGTCCTTGATAGATGGCTACCAGAAGATCAGCCCCTGGTTTTCCAGATTGTATCTGGGAATAAACCTTGTCTCCATGTTTTTTGTGAATGCGGCCGTAAGTTTGGTGGCAGCAGGTTTTTTACAAAACTTATTGAATATTCAATTGGAACCTGCCTATTTCTTTGTTCCGGCTATCGTTTTATTACTTTTTTCCTTTTTATTTCTTGCGCTGGGAAGGTATTCCCTGCTCGATTCGGGCATTAAGATCATTGGGAGCTTTATGTTTATCAGTACACTTTTGGCTTTCTTTATTGCCCTTTCCAATGGCCCCAAAGTACCGGTACAGAACTTTTCCATTTTTGCCCAATTGACACCTCATTCATTGCCTTTTGTAATTGCCTTAATGGGTTGGATGCCAGCAGCCATTGACTCTTCCACTTGGAACAGCTTGTGGACCATAGCGCGAAGCAAGCAAAGCGGTTATACTCCCACGGTTAAAGAATCGGTTTTTGAATTCAATATTGGTTATTGGATTTCCGCCATCTTGTCCATTTGCTTCGTGGTGCTTGGTGCTTTCCTGCTTTTCAATACCGGAAACATCCTACCCGATAACAATGTCGCATTTGCCACTGCCGTGGTCAATCTATATGCTGCCCAATTGGGCTCCTGGACATTTTTGATTATTGCTGCTGCAGGTTTTTCCATCATGCTGGGCACTTGCATCGGGGTGATGGATGGCTATTCCCGCTCCACAGCAAGGGTAATTTCCGTAATGCGCAATCGACAAGAGAAGAAATCAGATTACCTTATATGGCTGGCACTAATTACCCTAGGCGGAATGCTGGTCATTGGGTTTTTTATGGCTTCATTTAACCAACTAATAGGCCTGGCCACTACCATTTCTTTCCTCATTGCACCGATAATTGCCATCCTTAATTACAAGTTGATTTTCAGCCATCACCTAACAAAAGTACAGCAACCGGGCAAAGGCATGCGTTGGCTCTCCATTGCCGGAATTATCTTCCTTTTCCTCTTTTCTTTTGTGCTCATTTATTTTAATTGGTTTAAATAATCCAGCCAACAAGTAGTGGGTTGGATTATTTCGCCAACATCCACAATATCAATTCGTAATGGCTCGATACCGTCATTTCCATTAAAAATCCCCCTTGCCCCCTTGATCAAGGGGGATTTGCGGCAAAATGAATTTTAACCAAGATTAATCAATAGGATTCGTGCTATTCTAAAACCGAACTCAGCTTATTTAGAATAGAAGGGTTTGTAGTTGACATTAAGAAACTATATCAACACTTTATCAAACTCCACTTCTTGGCCAGCCAGCACAAAGACCTTAGTGGGTAGGGATTTGGTGCGTTCTTTTAACGTCACGTAATAATCTTCAAAAGCCCCTTCCTCCTCATGCACCGCCAACCCCATCATGATCAAGTCACTATTTTTTGATTCTTCAGCCATGATGTCCCAAAAAACCCTTCCATCAGCGATTAATATCTGGTAATCAAAACCGGTTCGCATGCCTTCAAATATTCTGTCCAAGTTGTCCTTTGCGCCACTATAAGCTTCCCTATTGGGTACAACCATTTTTACATTCACAGAAGCCTGTTGCCATTCCCTGCTGTTTTTTAATAGATACGCCAAGATGATCATCAGGCTACCATTTTTCTTTAATCCTCCCCACCAGATATCGATAACATTCTTTTGCTTGAAGCCTACATTCTCTTCATCCTGAACAATGATTACATTTTTACGGGATTTAAAAAAATGCCGGATCATTTCTGAATAAGGGTGTAAATTCCTGTTTTCTCTGGTATCCCCCAGCAATATTGTATTCGGCACCAACTGCCCAAGACCATAGGAATTGACCATCTGCATGGCACCCGAAAATGGATCTGAAGCCCTGACCACTTTGACCAACGCCTGCACATTCTTATTGCCCAAATAATCCATAATTCTATTCTCAAAATCCTTGACCTTTTCCTGGGGAACATTGGATTCGGACACGATGGTGGTCACTGTAAACAGGGCATTTCCATTGGTAATATCATCAGCAAGCTCAATCAAACGCCATCTTTTGGTAGGAGAACCGGACAAAACCAGGATATTGGGTCGCCAGCTTTTGGCATTGCCTTCTTTCTCTAACCTGAATAAGGCATACCTGATAATGGAAGAAAACACTCCTCTACCCAAACCACCCCAGGTGGCCTCAATTTTTCTTCTTTCAAGCCAAACAAATATAATC